>JACCDY010698279.1_pt1 | contig 58076 bp, 62 predicted proteins | sample 7446391 | NCBI WGS metagenome assembly JACCDY01 (sample SAMN15323451, study PRJNA562643) | freshwater metagenome | isolation source: river surface water | place: USA:Blue River Watershed | collected 2017-08-18
TGTCGAATAACACCGATCTCTACAAGATATTGATGGAAGAGACGATGAGATTCCTCTCTATCCTCTTCCGCTAGAATGTGTTGACCAGCACTAGTTCTAAGAACTGTGACGGTCTCTGGGAGGCAGTGAAATTCCCCATCTTCTGCCTCATATAGTGCTCCAAAACGACCCACCTTGCGGGTCTCTGATTCTTCTGAATTGCTCATCTTTCCAACTTATCGAATTGATTTTCCTGTGATCGAATTGCACAGGGGGTTACTCTTGATACTTTCTGATCGTTCACCCACTAATTGTCTTTATAAATCCTTGTTTCAGTTTTTTTCTATCAAAATTTCTATCTATATAAAGAATTCATATGCAAACAGTTAGAGATGGCTGCTACTTTAAAAAATGTGGATGAAACTATTGAAACTTTCATTCATTTTACTACTAAATCTACTCATCGTTACCCTTACATTAAGGACTTAATAAACTATTCAATTGATCTTACATTAAATGAAGGAACAGTTGAATTTGATGGATATTATTATGTACATGATGAGGAACCGGCGAATGAATACGAACGTCGATATTCCGAAGTTTTACCAACTAGACTTTTAATGGATATAATTGTAATGGATGCGGAGGCCAAACCTGTACCAGGCAAACCAGGAACTTATACACAGGACACCATTTCTTCAAATCAATACTATGTTGAAATTTATAAACGCGAATACATCAAAAATACGGATGTTACTAGTATAATTGAAGATGATGACGGCGAAGAGATGCGTGTCTGTTTCTTCCCAACGGATCATCAACGTCTTCACTTCCATATCCTAAAAGTTGTTCAAGGCAATGAAATACCTGAAGAGATGTGCACTTAAATTAATGAAGAGGAAGAATCATACACTTCAATGAACCACCGCCTTTTTCAAATTCAGTTAATACAGTTGTCAAAACCTTCGTTCCTGTGTCCTCTATTGCCCTTATTGTCTTCATCGAAATACTAGAAGAAGTCAAATAATGGCCATTAACAAGGATACCGTTACATGCAAATGGTTCTTCATCATCTACTTCAATTAATTTGTCAAATCCGAAGATTGCTTCAATTAATTCCTGACTGTGTTTGCTAATTGCATTTCGACGTATTAAGGCATAACCGTGAGGAAGAGGTCGAAGACATAAATCGAGATGGAAGTAATTCTGATTTATGAGTTTTATCATATGAAACATGGGCTTCTTATCAACTGCATCTTGACGACGATATTCTTCTTCCAAAGCAACATTTAGTGCGAGTGCTCCTTTCTTACTTGTTCGTATTCCGTAGCCACAGAAGATTCGCGTGAAGTCTGGAGTGAAGATTGCTTCTCCTGATCCTTCAAAGTAGATTCCTTGTCTTTGCGGAAGATGGATCTGATGAATAGGAAGTGAATTGAAGTAGGTGGACCATGCGTGTCCTTCAGGGCGACGATGAGTACGTGACATGCGAGCCATAATTGCTGTCGGTTCTTTTAGTCCAGGCAAGAAGACTGCAGCATCAGCGGCATAAATAATGTCGGGTAGTGCGGCTTGGGGATCTAGGGCAGCAACAGGAACAACATTTACAGTTGCAAATCTTCGAAGAAGATGAAGAAAACCCTGGTATTGATGTATTGCCTTGTATAAATTAACTCCTTTATGGTTTTGTAGTACAGATTTCATAAAAGGGTTTATATGATATTTTACTGTAAATTGCTCGGGACTAACAGTGAATAAGAGCATTCCTATTCTTTAGCCGGCTTTGATGAGGACCAAGGATTCTTGAGGAACCATGTAACAGAATAACCAGATACGAATTCACCGAGTTTTCGAGCGGTATGAAGGGGATTGTTCCCTGGTCTAATCTCGCGACTTAGACCGAAGAAACGGACATCTAGGGCTAATTGTAATAGTTGATAGACTAGGAAAAGCCAAAGTACGAGCGGATAGAAAACGGCAATAGCACCTGCCACTATATGTGACAGTGTATAGATAAATGGTTTATCATACACTTTCATCTACACGTATTGCAGCAAATGCTTTAAGGTTATAGACGCCGGTAAACCAGACATTAAGGAATAGTATTCCAAAATTTTGGGTTTATTATGAAAAATTGAAACGTAAAATTCGACAAAAATAAAAATTTGAAACTTTGTAAGTCAATCAACTATTAATTTTTGTTACGTTCAATACAAGGGGTTTGGTTTAACCGCGCATGGGGAAGCCGACGAGATTTGCACCTAAACCGAAACCTGCTCCTTGACGCGCCGTAACACCAATGCCGGGTGAAACGAGGTCAAGGAGGATAAAGACGCATGCAGCGGTAACACCGAGGGCGAACACCTCACCCATGTTGAGGCGCTGCTTGGGGATGAGCATAGCAGCGAAGGCCACAGTGAGACCTTCGATTAAGTACTTAACAACACGAGAGATGAGATCAGAGAGGAAGCCGTCCATTTGTTCTATATCCTTATATAAGAAAAAATTACCGCGATTTAACAAATAAAAAGCGCTTAAACGACAATTAGGGAATAGCGATAGAGATGTCAAAAGCTGCCGTAAATGCTATGCATGAAGATTATCTGGATGAAGATCCGGAGATTCCCAGTCAGAAGTTTGTTCTCCTGAGTTTTATTAGTCCGGAGAATGTGCTGCAAACCAAGGATAAGTTCTTCTTCCAGAAGTTTATGACTGATTATGAGATTCAGTACAAGGGTAAGTCTCTAGAGCAATTCCTTGGTAATACTGTTCTTGATATTAATCGTAAACTCGATGCTGCAATTGATGAGCTGGTGAAGGCCGAAGTTCCTATGGAGAAGATTGATGAGCTTCGTTCAAAGAGAATTCCAGTTGAAGGTGTTATGGAGCAATATCAGGCTTATTTGAAGAAGTACAAGGGTGAAGTAACTCGTACTGAGATTGATGAGGCTTATAAGGATTTCTTGTTCCGTAAACAGGCTGAGCTTGATGATGAGTTCCACAAGGCGAATAATTTCCAGACGACTGTGCGTGGTTTGAAGGTCCGTGGTGTTTATTCAACTGATGCAGAGGCTTCAGCACGTGCTAAGAAGTTGCAACGTTCAGATCCTATCCACAATATTCTCCTTGGAGTTGTTGGAAAGTGGATGCCATGGGATCCTAGTCCTAACGCAATTCAGGATCAGGAATATGCCGAGGATCAGCTCAATACCCTTATGCAGAGTTACAAGAAGAATGAGGAGAATGTGGCCAACTTCTATAAGGAGCGTGGTGTAAAGCGTCCTGGTGGCGGTCCACAGGTACATGGCGCCGGCGCCAGCGCTACCGCTGCCTCCTCTGCTGAGCATGGTTCACTCTTTGATCAGACTGATCTTGTTCTGCAGCGTAAGATGGAGCAACTTGCGGCAGTTAATGCGGAGAACACAATTGTTGGAGGTGGCGCCGGCGGCATGCCTGGACCTGCTTCTGGTTCCATGAAAGCGCCTGATAATTTTTAAATAAAATACAATGATTAGTATAATTAATACTTCTAATTGTATTTTTTACATAACTTTATTCATTTATACGCCAGCTTTGGAAATATTTACGCAACCCTTAGTGGCACCATCACAGAAGGTTCCTTCAGGACAAGGGCTACCATTAACAGAGCGGCAAGGGAGGAAACCACTATTAGAGTAAGAATCAGCCTTTGGTGCGGAGGGCAGCGTGATAGATTCACCGATATCGACGAAACCTGCACGCATTCCAGCAAATGATAGGACAACAGGTAGGGCGACTATGGCAACAACAATAATTGCAATCATAACAAGAGATGAGACAGCACGACCTTTAGAAAGAAAACGCATTTTTGTTTCTAATAGTTTGTCGGAGAATTCCAACCAACAACATTATCGAGTGTTTGTGAACCCCAAGATCCGCCTGAATTTAATGGGACAACTGGTAGTCCACTGTTCCGGGGTTGTCTAGGTTGCATGGGAAGTCCACAATATCCATTAATACACTTCATACCAGTTGGACAAGCCGGATATTGTACTCCGCATGCAGGTGCAAAACTAGTACCACCAGGAAGAGCTGGGCTACCATTCAAGAATCCTTCACTTTCTTTATACACTTTCATATTCCAATAAATCATTGTTCCGATTATTACAATAAAAAACAAACTTAATGCAAATTCTACTTTCATTTCTAATAATTGTTATTATTACATCGTTTTCTTAACTTGAATTGATGGACCTTTACGTCGTGTGGCAGCATCAGGATCATATTGATTTCCACGCATTCCAGATTGTTCTTGATATATTTCATTTGACATTTGCCAGAATTTAGGATTTCCAATTTTAAAATCCGGGTGCATATCAGCCTTATACCAGAAGACTGCATCTTCAAGTTTATTTGACTGAGTGTTATTATTAATTACAAGACATTCATAATTCTGTGTACATTGATCCATGACCTGACAGAAAAATTCAAAACTTGGGAATGCAGCAGCATAGTTTTCAAAGATTTTTTTACGATTTATTTGATATGGTTCTCGTAATATAAATGTATAGTCAATATTTGTACGAAGAGCTGGTGGAACACCAAGAGGATATTGCATAGTAATAATGAAAAATACACGAGCATGACGACCATTCATGAAGAGATAGCGAATGTGTTTATCATGTGTCCATGTATCATCGTACATACAGTCATCAAGAATAAGAAATGCACGAGGATCTAGATTTGATTGACGACCTTCGGTCTGATCTTTGGTCATTTTCGCAACAAATAGACGTTGACGTTTAACAAAATCAGCTAAAATGGTTGGATTGAATTCATTATGAACAAAGATTGGAGGTACCATTTTTCCATAGAATCCGTTTGATTCTTCTGTACCGGAGATAACTGTACCCAGAGGGAGATTTTGATGATAATACAATAAGTCGCGCACAAGGGTTGATTTACCTGTACGACGACGACCGATGAAAACACAAACTGCGTCTTCAGGAACTGAGCGCATATCAAATTTCTTCAAGTTTAAATTCATTGCTATTGCAGACTTATTAGCCATAATATTGATTGCCCAACATTTTATTATTCAAAAATTTGATACAGACGCGCCCGGAATATAAATCAAACTTTAAGTGATAGTGATAAGAAATAAATGTCATTTGCACAAGGAATTAAATTAAAATCTTCGGACATACTTGATGATAAACATTTATCAGAAGGTATTATTAATTACCTAACTTACTCCGGCGTTCATGATTTTCAACGTTATCATGCAGGTCTTCGTCGTTTTGCATCCAACGATGATTTGACACTTAATAGTGGATTTGTTTCAAAACTGTCATGTATTTCATCAGAATTACCTTCAAATGATGATCATATAGGTCGAATTTGGAAAGGTAGATGGGTTGATGATTCGACAGGAGTTACAACAGATAAAAAAGTGTTTTCGAAGATAATTCATTTAGTAAACCCTTTTGAATTTATGCGTCGTTCCCATATATTATCATATGTTCCTAGTCCAGATTCTCATGATCGTGACAAGCTGAGAAAGCATGCAATTAGTCGTTACAATCAGGCATCAGTTGATGCTACTATTTGTTATTTATTGAGTCGTATAGGAAAATTAGGGTTAAGTCCTGCGACTATAGACTATTATGAGACAACATGCGGTATAGCAGACAAATACTATTATAGAATAACGGATGATTTTATGACATTGAGAACAAAACGTTGGTTCTGGTCTTATGCAGATGATGGATCACTGTTACGGGTTGAGGGTGGTAATATATCTGAAGAACTTCGTGATTGGATTTTGAAGAAACCCAAAGAATCTGAGATTGATATGACCGACATTGATGATTATTTGGGTGATCAAAATGAAGTGGAAAAAAGTAGTATTGCCAGTGAAGATGTTGATCTAATTGTTAATCGTATGGCAGCAAGTCTTCTTAGTTTAGATGAATGTGTACCAGCAGATATTGGTGATGAAGTCGAAGAAGATGAAGATTCTGAAGTACATGTACTTCATAAAAGAAAGGAGGATGAATCTGATTCTGATTTTGATGAAAACGAAGAGAAGATGGAAGAATTTGAAAGTCTAGGAGGTGAAATTTATCTTCGTTGTAAAGATATTCCAGTCCTTATCTGTTTTCAGGAAGCAGCTGAAGGAACAATGGATGGACTATTAACGGAAGTAACTGATTTTGAATCCATGGATTCTGATGCATGTGGAATCTTCGGTCTACAAGAATGTGAACGCCAATGGTCAGCATGGCTATTCCAAATCTGTGCAGCTCTATCTGTCTTTCAACGCTATGCAAATTTCTGTCATAATGATCTGCATACAAATAATATTGTATGGGTCTCAACATCAGACCAGTTCATTTATTATAAAAATCAATCAGGAGTTCTATATAAAGTTCCAACATATGGTAAAATCTTCAAATTAATTGACTTCGGTCGTGCAACGGCAGAAATAGGAGATATTCAATTAATTAGTTCCGACTATGAGGAGGGTGAAGACGCATGGGGACAATATAATTGGGGTCCTATCAAAAATGATAGTTTCGAAGAAATTGCTCCTAATCCATCATTTGATCTATGTCGTCTTGCAATATCAGTATTTGAAACACTGTATCCTGGTTATGAACCCGAAGAAGATAAGGGCGAAAGTCAATTAGCAAATCTATTATGGTCATGGCTCCAAGATGATGAAGGACAATCCATAATGTTTGATGAAGAAGGTGAAGAACGATTCCCTGGATTTGATCTATATGTTCATATTGCACGACATGTACATAGTGCAGTTCCTGGTAAACAGTTTTCTGCTAAAGCATTTAGTCAGTTTAGATGGCGTGGTAAAGCCGCACGAGCACCACCTTCCGATCTTAAATTTTGGCCAATTTTCACTGAATCCTCAATCGATGAATCAGGTATAATAAGTGACGAGTGATGTATTACCACGCAATCGGATCAAATAATTTTTAAACTCTTCAGATAATTGATTAGAATTTATCCATCGATCAAGATCCTTACTTTTAAAATCACGAGTTTCCCATAAAAGTTTAATTAATTCAATTGAACGACGTATAATTGCGAAATCAAGTGGGGAATATCCCTCTTTATTTCGAAAATTACATCTGAATCTTGGTGTAGACATGAATGCATCAATAATAGGACGACGACGAATATGATGCATTACACAATAATGAAGAATAGTATTTCCATTATTATCACGACTTCCAGTATCTGCTCCATATTCTAGAAGTGCACATGCGCGATTAATTTCATTACGATGGACAGCATCTAAAAGTGGTGATCGTCCATCATGGTTTCGACGATTAAGACTAAAACCATATTCAGCAATTAGAGGAATATTTTCCACAGATGCGTAGTGGGCAAGAGAATTTCCATAAACATCATCAAGATCTATTTCCTGATCACGACTGTAAAAGTCACCTGGTAATTCGAGAAGTAGACGCATAATATTTTGTGGCGCATGACGAGCTGCCAATTGATAAATTGTCTGTCCATAAATATTTTGATGATCCATAATTATATGCCGACTTACCAAACGTTTAATAATTAATTCAATATCTTCATTGCATTGTTGAACAATATAATGGAGATATGTATTATCATTTTCATCTAGTTCCATGGGATCAAATGATAGGTCTGAATTCAAAGCATTTAGAAGATTACTAAAATCAAATGCTTGCATTATTTATATTATAAACGTTATTAGACTTTAGACTATTTACGTTTAGGATAACCAACTTGTAGATCAAAATCATCAGCAACAGATGATACTATATTGTCAGTTGTTACAACAGATGAATCTGTGGAACCCCCTGTCATTTTTATAGTACTTAATGCAGCAGCTAAAGTTGCACCGCTAACAGTTAGGGGGGGAAACATGTCAGGAACCAATGTTAAAATAAATGCCGTAAATAATGCTCCTGCGGTTGAATCACGCAAAAGATGTTTGGGCTGAATATCTTCACCACGATATTTTGTTGCAATAGCACTTAATATACAAAAACTTATAGCTCCACCAAGGGCATATAAAGGCAATGACGAATTCATACTCTGAGACATTTAGAGATGTACATTTAGCTGAAAATACAGCAATTAAAGGGACTCAAATTCATCAAATGCGACTTCTTCAGTTGCGCCGGTGTCATTTAAATCATCTAGGTCATCTTCACCTAAAGGTACACCTGTCTCCTCTAAAATATCAATTTGATCAGGACGTTCATCATCATCATCATCATCAGGCTCGGGTGCACGATTTTCTATATCATGAAATGATGTTGGTTGCATAATTTGCCCATGTTCATCGACATCAAAAATTGTTTCATACTCATTAAATATTACACCACGACGTCCGGATGTATCCGTATCAACAATTATAGTTGGCGGTTTAGGCTCACTGGGCCCAAACGCCTTTGGTGGTGCTACTTTTGGTGTTTCATCATCTTTACTCACACTTACAATCGCTTTTACAACTGGTAATTCTGTAATATTCTTATCAGTAATTTCTGTAACAGGTTCAGTGACAGGTTCAGTGACAGGTTCAGGAACAGGTTCAGGAACAGGTTCAGTGATAGGTTCAGTGATAGGTTCAGTGACAGGTTCAGGAACAGGTTCAGGAACAGGTTCAGGAACAGGTTCAGGAACAGGTTCTGCTACACGTTTTTTCCTTTTAATGTGTTTTTCAGGCTCTAATTCACCACCATCATCCGAATCACTTTCACTGTCAGCTTCACCGTTATTAGTGGTTGAATCAGTATTCATACAATCTTTTAATAAGGACTTAACTGGAACTAATGATCTAATTGCAGCTTTAATACCATTGTCAATTAATGCTTGGATTTGACGATAATTTTGTTGTTTTTCCATGGATCCAACATTATCACGAAATAAATATGCACTTTGCCATAAGAGTCGTGAACATTCACAGAAAACCTTAAATAAGAATCTGTCGATTTTTGGTAATGAAATTTGGACATTTTTATTTTTATTGTTGAGACGAACAGCTGCTAAAACTTTAGTATGTGCAATAAAAACAGCTGTTAATAAGTCATCCAAGAAGTCACAACCGGAATGTTCAACTTCAATAATAATTGATTGGATTTCACGTGTAACACGTTCCATATTCCAATCTTCAACATCAGCTAGAAGATTTTGAAATTGCCATAAATATCGTTTTGGTTCATCTTTCATTTCATCTTTTGCTTTAGCCAATAATTCAATATAGAATTTGAAATACGCCGGAGTCAAATACTGAGTTAATTGTAACATATACTCACTTTTAGCCTCAGAATAGACATTTGCGATTGAATCACTTTCCATCTCTTTCTTCGCTGTCTTTCTTCATTTCGTTGACTAACGCGGAAAAAGCAAATGGATTTCCACCTATATATCTGCATTTCAGATAATCATGTTTTTCATTAATATTCATATTATCAAACACTTTTTCATATTGATTCCATTGATTTTGATTAAAAGATATTGGTAAATTTTTTTCAATCAAAAATTTCAATCCAGAAACTTGTCTCCACGTATGTTTACTTTTGGGCCATGAATGATATGCGTTATTAAATTGATCAATGGCGAGACCTTGTTTTATGGCAAAATCTAAAAGTTGTTCATATGTAGGCGAATGTATCAATTTAATAATACATCTACTTTTAATGGGTTCTTGTATTGATTCAATTGTTCGACATTCAAGAATAAAGTGTATTGATGGTGAATATGTTTCAAGAATACGTCGTAAAAAACTTTGAGCTTCTGGTGTTAAATCATCAGCGCCTTCTAGCCATAAAATAGACGGTTGTAAACGATGTGCCCATTCATGAAGTTTAGTACGTTGTTCTCGCAATGTTCTATCAATTCTACATGGACATACAAGGACATCTAGTCCTTTTTGACGTGCATATTCTTGAATATAATGACTTTTTCCGCTTCCAGCCGCTCCACAAATAAGAAGCGGCTGCACTCGGTTATCAGGAGTTAATGACATTTAGTATATTATTTCTAATTTGTTTTAGGCTATGCCTGCAGCAATTGCAGAATCACGCATAGCATTTAGACGTAATGATTGATTGAGAGGATTGCTTTCAACAGCTGAAATCATTTCAGGAGTATTGCGCTGCATTCCAATATCTAATTGTGGTGGTGCACGGAACTTCACACGACCAATATCTGCCGCACCAGGACCTACATCTACTACACGATTCACAGCATTAGCACGATCATTGAGTACGTCTGCATTAATTTTCTTTGAAGTCTGTGTCACATTACCATTAAAGGTTGCAATATTACCATTACCAGCAATTGGACGACGTAGACGAGAAACTGCATCTTTATTTGGATTGAGACGCATATTTGCGGCTGCATCATGGCTTTCGAAACTCTTATTAACAGCATTACCTGGACCATTCCAGCTGAGTGCAGCTGATAATTGCGCCTTTTGTGTAGGACGTGCGATATCATCAGGATCATATACTTTGAGTTTTGTGGGTTGTTGAGCAGCAGATGCATTACCCAAATAATTCCAATCAACTGTTCCCTCCTTAACTGTTGTTCGTGCAACATCGGATGGATCCCATACAGTGACAGAAGGTGCGCCTTGAGCATAACCAGTAGCAACACCAGCCTGGTAAATATTTCCAATAGTATCACCACGATATGTTGGTCTAGCTTCATCACCATAATGGACAGTTACAAGTCCACTTTCAGTTTGGGCAACATTGAGACCCATAACACGTTCCTGAGTTTGTAGACGTTCATTAGGACGAATTTCAATTGCAGATTTACCATAATCGGCTTCAGGAGCATCAGGATTAGTCGTGTAATAGTCTTCCATTTTTGCGTTACGTGGTCCAGCTCCACCATATTGTTGTGTCATAGGTGTGCGGTAAGATCCAGTAACATAACCTTCATATGTATCTTGACCAGTTGCACCAGATGCAAGTCTATAATCAGAAGTCTCAGGGCGAGCAGAATAGTTAAGAAGCTGGGTAGGTCGTGTAGACTCTGCAATATATTGACCAGTAGTAACAAAGTTACGTTCTCCAGTTTGATTGGTATAGAATGTATCAGGACGATTTTTACGGACTTCACCACTATTATCAGCAGCCATAGCAACGTAGTGTTGACCCGGAACAACTGGAGTTTCATATGTCATTTTTTGGTTGTCGGCAACTCGAAGTTTATCAGTTGTAGGCATAGCACGTTTCATAATTTCGTCAACTTCAAATTGCTGGAAACCACCTTTACCGAGTGTACCATATCCTTCACCGACACCGGGAGCAACACGTACAGGTTCAAATGGTCGTTCACCATTACGAGCACGTGGATCAACAATACGAGACTGAATAAATTCTGCATTTGCTTCTAGACCAAATGGATTACCATATGGGGTCTTACCTGTGTCAAACATTGTCTCAACTTCCCGCTTAGTTATTTGATTAACACCTGATCCTGTGTAAGTATCCAAAATACTATTATTCGTCTGTGGACCAATATTCTGTTTGACCCGTCCACCAAAGAACGGCATCATATTATTATGACGGAACTGATCAGCAGACATCCGTTCACCACTAAGAGCAGATACAACGTATTTACCTTCAACATATGTAGGTTCAGACTCAATACCATCAGATCGGAGCTCAACCATAGCAGCCTGAGTTTCAATTGGTTGAGGACGAGGACCACCTGAAGGTTGTGCCGGGGCTAGAGGTGGTTTCTGAGTTGCATATCCGAACGCATTGCCCTGAGGACCAGCAACAGGTTCAGATGGATATGTTTGTCCATTTGGTTGTTTAAACATCATATCCAAATCAGGTCCAAAATCAGTAACAGATGATTTAAGTGAATGAGATGGACTAGGATATTGTGGCGCCGGAGAAGGATTTTGGAATCCTTCGCCAATCTTCATTGGTGCTAAATAAGGTTGCGCTTGTGTCATTTTCTGCTGAGGTGACACTGTACCACGGCTTTTATCAAAATATTGTGACATTGCATAGCCAAGACTGACTAATCCACCAAGAACGGCTACTTCCATATCTATTCTTAATGGTCTTACTATTAGCAGCTTAATGTTTACGACACTTCTCCTTATCAATTGTGCGACTGGGAATAAAGAAGTCGAAAGGCTGTTCGAATGTCTCTTGTGGGTTATGGAATAATGGGACCCAACGATTCCATCCAGTGCACCTTAAAGTGCAAGCTTCATTATCGATACGATTAAAAATCATTGGAAGATTTGCATCGGGTGCATTAGCTATTGGCTGATTATTGAAAAAATTGGTCGCCGGATGATATAATGCATCCTTGCCTTCAGGACAACTATTAGGAAGATCACCAGCACGAATTCGTGAACCCATACGATTGATACCTTTCAAGTCACTTTCAACATCTGTCTTCCATTGTCCCTGGATCCATGAATCACCATTTTTTTGAATACGAGTTGTTGGGTTCACAATAAAAGTTGTCGGACAATTAGCCGCCGGGGGGTTAATGTAATAACGACCTGCATAACTTGTAATTCTCATATCATCCATATGACGGAAATCATCCCATTTAGTACGGGTTTGATTCTGTTGTCTTACTTTTACGATTGATTCAGCCATATCTTACTACTTATCCTTAGTATTGATAATAAAACTGAAAAATATTTATTTAAATATTGATAATAAACACTGCTATGGCTACTAAGCATGATATGATGATTGATGTTGATGAGGAGGATCCTGCCCGTATTGAGATGGAGCATTTAACTGCTGCCATTATTCATGACAATGATGATACTACTCATCTTATTGTAGGACGAAACAATTACGATAATGAACAACTACACAGTATGTTATTGTTGGCTATTCAGCATAATAGTATTCATTGTATTCAATACTTTATCGAAGTAAAGGATCTTGATGTAAATCACCCGAATGCGCAGTATTTGAACATTGCTAAGATGTGGACTACACAACCTACAATCGATTATTTGATTTCAAAGGGAGCTCATTAAAAAATTTTGGATTGTAAATCCGTTATTTTTATTGTGTTCCTGATAGCCGAGTAATCAATTCTTTCTGTCGCTTACAGATCTCCATTAGAGAAACAACTTGAGATTCCAATTCAGAAATCTTCAAAGTAAATTCTTCCATCTCTTTGATGGATGACCATGTAAGTAGATTATTGTCTCGCTTCTTTTTACGAGGCCGATCACTTTCTTCGTGAACAGAATCTTCCAGAGTTTTGCGTTTCGTGCCAGAAAGTTTTTCTTGTGTTTCTACTCCTGCTACTTTTATGAATGCAGGTTTGATGTAATATGGAACTTCATTATGTACTACACGTTTAATCTTTCCATTATCTGTATAACGGGTTAGTCGTCGTCCAAAAGCCTGACTTGTAGGAATCAGACAGTCTTCATCATTTTCTTTACAATAATTTTTGTAGAGTGAATACAATTCTCCAGGAATAACATAAATATCTCCAGCCCAGTCTTCAATGAAACTCTCTAACTGTTGATAAATATCATCCTTAATTACCTTTTCCATAACTGTAGCAGATACTGAAGATTTCTTCCTAGGGGTAATTTTATGTGGCTTAATTGCATTTAGCAATACTTGATGTACATGTTTATCAACATCTGGATCGAAATCATCATCCCAGATATTGAGTTTATCATCATAACGTGAAACCATTGTAATAATTTATGGTTATAAATAGAATGTTATAAGATATCAATTTTATTATTAATTGCACTTTTTGGGAAAAAGTGCATTAATATTTCTCAGGGCGTCCACAAGTCTCTTTGATCATGGGACTAGGTTTATATGTGGCAGCGTATGCCCACATCTGATAGTCACGTAATGGGAATTGACGTGCTTCGACGACGAAGTTATTCTTCGGATTTGTCCGAACAATCTTTGTCTGTCCTGCAGCCTGTGGTTGATAGTCGCGCCAAGGACAATTAGTGATGGGTCTAGTGATACCGCGAAGATCGGATTCTACATCAGCCTGTTGTCCATTGACGATATTCATATGACTAGCAGCAACTGTTGCAACGGCATTGCCACCGACTATTCCAAGAATGTGTCGTTGAGGATTAGGATTTACAACTTGACTTTCGAGTTGATCATAGTTTTGTGGATTCTCTTGATCTTGCCATTGTGCCGTATGCAATAAAGCAAATTGATCTTCGAATCTTTGATTTGTTACATCTGTTTGTATATGACGTGACTGCATTCCTTCTACTGCCTAATTGTACGAAAAATTCTGGGCATTAATTCAATTTGGATTTGAAATAAGAGTTAATTTACCCGAGTGATCAAAGATCCAAAATTCCATTTTGTAATTTTCTTTTGTAGTAGCATTCCATTTAAGAATATTTATCTCTTTATGTAAATTATATGTCCATGTTGATTTAACTTCAATTATTTTATTTTGTGATTTAATGTATATATCTGGAAAATAATAATGTTTCTTTTCATTATGGTCATATGAAATACGAGGAACTAATTTACGATCTGTAATTATATCATTTTCTAATAGTTTCTCTTGAGTAAATAATAAATCAAGAGCAAAATGTTCAAACCCTTGAATTTTACGAACTTGACCATTAGGAGTTGTATAATCTTTATATTTCAATCCTGTTTTCTGACTTTTAGCCTGGACTTCTGGAGATTGATTTGGATTTTCAACACCATATTTATTTAACCATGTTTGTTTTGACTTTTCGCGACATAATTCAGATTGGAATGAATATTCAACTCCATAATTTTTTAAAGTTGTTTGTCTTGCTTTCAATTTAAATTCCTCAGAATGCATTGTATGATTAATACCATAACGTTCATGTAATGTCTCTTTAATTTTGTCTTTAACAGAATCAGCCTGAAATGAATGTTCTACACCATATTTTATAAGATTAGTTATTTTAGCCTTAGCTAAAATTTCTGGAATTGCATGGTGTGGTGAACCATATTTTTCCAAATTAGTTTGTTTTGCCTTCTCCTTAACTGATTCTGCTTTTGAAGTAACTTCAACACCGTATTTTTGCAAATTTGTTGTTTTTGTTTGCTTTAAAACAATTTCATTCTGCATTGGAAACTCTGAACCATATTTTTCCTTATTAGTCTCTCTTAGTTTCTGTATTATTTGTTTCGATGAAAATGGATTTTCAGCACCATATTTATCTTTATTTGTTTGTTTAATTTTATCCAAAATATATTTTGATTTAAATGCATTATCAACTCCAAATTTTTCTTTTAGTGTTGTCTTAGCTTTAGCTAAAATTTCATCCGCTTGTAATGTACATGTTGTTCCATATTTTTCAAGATTAGTTTTCTCTCGTTTATTACGTCTTGAAAGTTGTGTACAACTTTTACAGAGAACACCTGAAAATGTTATACGTACAAAAGATTTATCATCTTCATTTCCACATTTACATCTAAATGTTATTCTTGCTGTTTTGTTTAATTTTGGTAGTTCACCAATAATTGTTGCACCATCAGAAAGACAATATTTATTTAGATTTTCCAATGAATAACTCATTCAAACTGTTAGGAATAGTATTTGAATAAGGTATTCAGTTTTTGATAGAACTTTTTTCGAGAAATTATTATACTGGAAAAATTGAAAAATAAATTTGTAATATAAATCATATTACAAATATTAACAATTAATGTCTCTCAGATAAGATCTCGATGGTATGCCGCCCCTTATCCAGCCAGGTGCAGCAACTTCTTGCACTAAATTATTGGGGTTTTGGATGAATTTAGCGAGAAGAGGGATCTGAGGAGTGTATTGTTGGTCAAAGAACTGTTCAGTCACGGTACCACATTCCTTACCGAGACGGACCTGTTCAGCATGTAATAGACGGCTCTCAATATCAGAATTACCACGACCATTGCCCATAAAGGGGACAGTTAGGTAGGGACGGCTCTGATTGCGAATATTACATTTATGAGAGTTGAAGATGGGTTGGTTACGGAGGACGGATTCAGCATCGATGGCCTTATTGTTGGCACCGAATCCTTCCCGAGGATAGACATTGATTTGGTCAACAGATAAAGGATTAACGCCGGATGCCTTGGGAACTAAGTTAGTAACTTGATAGTGGCCGGGGCCGACAGATTGTGCATAATAAGATTGAATACCACATGCGTCATCACGGGCATGTGTAAGACGATTAAGATCAAAACGTGTTGTCATTCTGCCGATACTAAGGAAAATATTATTGTGATCAAATTTTAGATATGGCAACTAGAAGTCGTTCAAAATCAAAGTCTCGAACCAATCCGAAGCTTGCTGCTCATTTTTGTCGATGTGTTAAAGCTGTTGCTCCTAAATTTGGTGGACTAGTCAAAGGTGAAGGAGCGGCAATTGCAATTTGTGTAAAATCTATTTTACAGACTAAGGGCAAAACACTAAAAAAATTCCGTTGTAAAGAAGGTGCATCAATATCTGTTCAACGCTTAACACGGACACGGACACGGACACGGAAATCTAAGTCAAAATCTTCATAAGTTTTTCTAATTTATGTTTTTGAATGGTAAACAAATAGAGGTTATCTCCATTTGTAAATGTTTTACCTTTAGAAGCTTCTACGGCAACAATAATATCACATTCCTTCATTGCCTTATAATGTTCACTAATAGGAATGACTGTATAGTGAGGTACTGATCCATTTTCACTAGTCTTCATGACGTCATAAAATACAGTTAGGAATTGTTTAATAAATTTTTCATCTTCGATTGTACATGTTTGTACACGTAAACATTTAGAATAATCTTCGTACGAGATCTTGAAATCAATCTTCAAGAAGTTTTTAATTTGGGAAATATTTTCCTGTTTTTTACCCATAATGCGACCAACATGGTCCGGACTGCATGAAATATAGAATACATGAGTATACTTCGAAGTATCAACAACTGTATTTAACTTATTAATTGCTGTTACCACAGTATGACCTTTAATGATAGGCACTCCTGAGATATTTTTATGTGAACGTCGCAAATCTTCAAGTGGAATATTGCGTTCTTTACAGCGCTTTCGTGCATGAGCACTAATCTTCAAATCATCCATGCGGAAATCTTTCATTCCAGCCATAATTAAATCAAATTCAGATACGGGCATATTAATTTATTGTAATTTACTGTAAATTATAATAAATTATTATCAGTCAATTTTTTATTCTATTTAATAAGCCTGATTCAAACTAGTAATTGGACCACCGTCAGTACCAGGTAAACAGGCTTCACGACCACCACTCTTACAGTTTTGTGGAACAATATTGTAACACCATTTCATGAAACTTTCACGATCATTTGGAATCGATGTGCTCGGCATAGTAATGAATTGACGTTGATCCTGACTTTTACCGAAGACATCTGTTGGATCATTGAAGAAATTTACACGGAACATATCGTCTAATTGTTGTTTTACTTCAGGATCTTCAACAGATGCAGCTTCAGGTCTTGTTGGATCATATTTGATTTCTGGAATAAGAACATTCATAAATGGATTCGTTGGTGCAGGTAAAGTTTCATTGATATCTGTAGAATTTACAAAACCTTCCATGGCAGAATTATCTGTATCATTTACTTCATACATAGGGCCTTCACTGGGATGAGGGCCTTCTGTTACAATCGGCAAAGGCTCACTCATAGGATCAGGAAGAATAGCAGTTTCATCATGTATTCTAATAGTTTTACGAGCAGCACTTTGTGTATAATAAATGAAACCAGCTGCAAGAGCTAAAATTACTGTTATTATGATTAAATAAGGACTAACAGCCATTCTATGTCTATTTCTCCTTATCTTTTTATAGTATATTAGTATAAATTTACGTTTTTGGTTACTTACGTTTTTTGTTTCCATTTGATTTTTTAGATGAAGATTGATTTGATGGTTGTGTAGGAGGGCCGCCTGAACCACCTCCAGAAGCCGCAGCAGCGGCAGCGGCTTTGCGTCGTTCAAGTTCCTTGCGCATACGTTCTTGTACAATTGAACGACGAGCAGAAACACCAACAGGTCCAGGGGCCTTCATTAGATCATCCATACCAAACATACCCCTAAATGTCTCCATTAGGTCAGTAAATGCCGGATTCTCTGAAAATGTTTTCATTAGTTCTTCAGCCTCGGCTACAATCTCTTGTGGCCGGATTGAACCGGATTGAATTTTTGCTTGTAAACGTTTACCAATCTTTTGAACAGCGTTTGCAATGAAATTAGGATTAGTTGTATACATTTTCATCAACATTTCAAAAGCATTCATCGGATTTTCTTCGCATTTTTTAATTGTTTCTTCATCTAGACCGAGGTCAGTAGGAGAGAAATCACGCATAATTTCCTCAGCAAGACGAGCAAGATGTCCCTTTAAAAACTTCTCTGGTAGCTTTGGCATTTTGGATCCATCCATACCAAAAAGCCCAGCCATCTTTGCAGCAAGATTTTCAAAATCACCAGAATTCATTTTGGTCTTCATGCTCTTCAAAAACTCTTCCATTGCAGGGCCGCCGAAGATATTTTCCTTGGTTGCATCACCAGTATCAAAAAGACAACATACAGCTAGTAAAGTCAAATACTCCTGAATTGTTGATTGAGTTCCCTCGCTTATTTCAGCCCATAGTGCAGGTGTTAATGCAACACCTGGTAAGACAAATGCCGGGCATACCTTTGCATCACGATTAGGGGCTGCATGAGGAAGAACTTCATCATGGAATCGACGAAGTCTATCCTCAGCCGATAATGCCTTTGCAGAGGCAACAAAAGGTTCAAGTTCAGGAAAAGTTAGAAGTAAATCTTCGCAAAATTCTTCGTATTTGGATTGAAAAATTGACTTGAAGGAACTATCAGCACTTGCCATCTGTCTCTGTGATTAACAATTCCTTAAAGTGCTTGATTTAGGCGCGTACAGGATGTTATAACATCCTGCACGTTCATCGCAGGCTACGTATCAGAACTTAAGTTCTGGCACGTTCACCGCAGGCTACGTATCAGAACTTAAGTTCTGGCACGTTCACATAATTTGCACAAGACAATTAGATATTGAATAATTGTTTCTTGATTCCCAGGTGTCATTGAATACCAATGTTTATTGAAGATTGTAAGAGCTACCATCATATCATTGAATTGAGTTTGAATTTTTTTGTTGACTCCATCAATGATACTGGGAACATCTTTAGCGTAAATTGCTGCTGAATAATCTTTATAGACGTGTTCATAAAAGAGGTCATTCACAAGTCGGGGATTAATTTTACGTGCAGCACTAATAGCTTCAACAGCCATTTTAATGTCACGTTCTTCAGGATATGTGGACTGAAGTTCTTCGAAGAAGCGGACGAGTTGTTCACAAAACGCTTTTAGTGTTGACATCTTATCTAAGAAATAGAGTTGGACTTTAGATCAATTTTAAACATCATTTATTGTCGGGGTCTTACTTGCGGCATTCCCATATCTCTTTCACGGGCATATGCTTCCATTTGTGCATCAAACATCTCTTCTTTTTTACTCTTCTTCTGTCCGAATCCACCACCATTACCAGAATTCATTGGCATTCCCATAGGTGCTGGACCGCCACCACTGATTGGACCGCCGCCTAGAAATTCAAAATTGTGTTGGATGCGTAAACCACCGTTACCTTGAGTATTGGTATCTTGATCAATAAAACTATATGGATCTTGTCTTTTACCACCCATTTCACTAAAGACAAATGGTTCAGGTTCCATAGGAACTGATTGTTGAACAGCTGAAGGTGCGGATATACCTGGTGCCGGAGGAGCACGAGGAATACCCGATGAATCTTTTAATTTGCGTAGGGATAGCCAATTCATAACTTCTCCATCTGTTTTCATAGGTTCAGGATCTCGAGGATCAGAAATAATTAAAGTTGGAACTTTAGTTAGTTTGAAGTCTTTGCGTTGTTGTGGGGTTAATTTAGCGACATCGATAATTTGAAAGTCATTAATATACTGTGTCCGTTCTAATTCTTTAATGAATGCGATTGACCACTGACATTTAGGAGACATGAAGCAAATATGACGTTTAGCCTGTTGCATACCTGTTCAACGTTTCGTTTTCACTAAGATCGATAGAGCCGCATTTAAGAGTCTAAAAACTGACGATTACAGAATGAATAGATATTAGATAGATAAACAGAATGTCATTCTCAAATATCAAAAAGATCGATAATTATACTGCATCTTTTACTCTTGCACCATTAACAGTTAGTTATGCAAATACCTTGCGTCGTCTAATTTTGACAGGTGTTGAAAGTGTTGGTTTTCGTTCATCAATGGACTCTAAGGGTCGTACTGGAGATGTTGTAATTAAACATAATGACACTCCAATTACGAATGAATCATTAGCACATCGTATTGGTCTTATTCCAATCTTTGTAAAACAACCTTTACAGTTTCAAGCTGAAAATTATAAATTTATTCTAAAAGTAAAAAACGATACGGACCGTCCTTTAGATGTATGTGCTGGTGATTTTGAAGTATACGAGCAGACTAGTCCAGAAGCCGAACCTGTAAGAGTTGCGACTGAGTCCTTCTTTCCGGTCAATCCTGTAACTGGTGATACAGCACTAATTGCTGTACTAAAAGGTAAACAGTTTGGTCAAGCGAAAGGAGAAGTGATTGATCTTGAGGCAAAGGCATCAATTAGTACAGGTCGTGAGCATGCAGGATTTATGAGTGTGTCACAAATCAGTTATGTTTATACACCAAATTCTGACCCTGAAGAACTTCGTAAAGTCTTTGAACGTTGGTTGGAAATGAATAAAAAGATTCTACCAAGTGAATTGACTCCAGACGACCCTCGTCGTCAATCACTTGAAAAGGAATTCAGAACAATGGAAATTGCTCGTTGTTATTTGAAAGATAAGCGTGGAGAACCATATAGTTATGATTTTACAATTGAGACAATTGGTGTCCTAAGTATTCCTTATATTGTACAGCGTGCATGTGAAGTTGGTGAAGCAATGTTTCGTCGATATGAAAATGTTGATAGTGGTGAACTACCAGCTGAATTAACTATTCAGAAGACTACCATGGCTCTAACCGGATTTGACTTCTTCTTTAAAGGTCATGATCATACACTAGGTAATGCATTACAAACATATATGGTTGAGAATATGATTGAACCAGAGGGTGATGAGAAACCTGTTGAAGCATTAGTATATGCAGGATATAAGGTTCCTCATCCACTCCATGATGTTATGCAATTGACCATTGGTCTAAATGCTGATATTACTGAGGAGGTAGCACGTCAATGTTTGGCAACAGCTGCACGAGGTGTTGCGGACATTTTCCGTAAACTTCGAACTGAATGGATGAATGCAATTGCGCGTAAATAAACTGTTCCGACTCTAATAGAAGATGTTCAGAAGCCCACAAACTAAAATTTTAGGTGTTACAAGCTTATTGGCAGCTTTTGTCGGTGTAATTTTTTACATTATAAAAGGCGAAGCTTACAAATCCGGCAACTTCCTTTTCTTTGCTGGTCTTCCTTTAGCAATCAATTTATATACGGTTCATTGTGTAATCTTCGGAAAATGTAATGTATACAGTTGGTTATTAACCTTTGTATTAACCTTATATGCTGCAGGAATTTTCATTTTATACTCTAAATTACTTCTGAAAGGAGCAGAAGTAAAATCAATTGTTGCTCAAAAAACTAAAGAAGCAGATAGTCTTCAAAAAACTGTAGAAAATACCCTCGGCTTCTAATAGAAATGTTAGAGTCCACACAAGAAAAAATAGTTGCAATAACAAGCCTTTTCGGACTTCTTATTGGAGTTATATTCTTCAGTGTCAGAAATCAAATTGGCACAAGTATTTGGCTTATGATTAGTACACTATTTACAATTATTCTAACTGTATATAATCTTCATTGTGTTATATTTGGTGGATGCACAACATGGTCTTGGATATTAACTATTTTGATTACTGGTTCAGCATTAATGACTATTATAATGTATGGTCGTCTTATTACACTGAATGCAAAAGGACAATTAGGAACTGATGAATCACAGCCATTACAGCGTCGTGTTGTTGTTTTGAATGCCGGCACTGATTATTGATTGACGATTATCAACAGGTAAGACAAGTTGGGGACGTTTATTAAAATTAAGCATAAAAAGTAGTCTAGGAACTGGAAGATTGTTCATATAATTACGAACAACAGCCTTATTAACAGTTGCATTAGTTGTACGGAGAGATCCAAGGTAAATAGAATGTATTGCACTCAAATGAGTTTGATACATTTTAGGAATCTCTGCAAAATCAGCGCTGCGCTCTTTATAAACACCACAATACAAGTTGAAGATTTGATCTGTTAGAAGACGGAGCCATGATTCCATTTCCCAATACCGTTGCTTGTCTTCAGGATAATAAGACAAATAAGTCTTAATCATTCCTCGACTACGAAGTACAAAGAAACGTTCATCAATACGGGGAGTCTCACCACGTAGTGCACGAACCATTCGATATACACTAGATTGAAGACGCCAACGACAACCCTTTCCATCTTTAATTACAAGACCCTGCCACTCCCAACCCCGCTTAATAGTCAGTTTAGCAAACCATTCCTTCAATGTACCCTCTTCCTTTTCAATCGGAACTGTTAGATCAGTAATCTCAATAGTTCCATCATCGAATACACGCCCCGCATGCAATGGGATCCAATTAGGAGCCTTGATACGAGAAACAATTCGATGCTCAGGATGTTGAATCATAATACACATGAAATCATTGATTCCAAGATCTGGGCTAATTCCTTTAACAGTACATGCATCTTGATAAAGATCGGCAAATGAACGATTTGAATAAAAATTACCAGTTGCACCAAACTTTGTACGACTAGCAATACGTTGGCCTCCGCTAGATCTATATACATTTAGGGTTACACCCTCATAAAACTCTTCAAATCGCAGATCTGTTTTAGATTCAAGATCATCATTATTCTCCTGAGCTTTAGGTGTAGCAACACTTAGGGGTCTATTATTAATACAATCCCATACTACTGATCTACACCATCGAACAGTTTCACTATTCATATTTGAAGACTTCTTATCATATCTAATAATTGCTTCCTTGCCATCAGCAGATTCAATAACTTTTAATTGACCCCCGGCCTCTGATGTTATAAATGCTTTCAATGTAGTCCAATTAGCATAATTTGCCATCCATTCTGAAAAATATTTTATAGTGTATACAGCCATTTATTAATGAACTCTATAAGATACAATTAATTATGGTTTAGGCCTTAACAATTATAGTGCGCAAAGACCAGTGATAGAATTAGTCTCGTTGCGGTAGTAGAATGGCTGATGAAGCAGAATTCGTATTTGAATTAGGTGACACTGTCGCACTTAATACAGCCCGATATGGAGTTGTGATAGGTAAAATATATTATCGTGACGGTGATTTAATCAGAATCCTTCCTCAAGGTGTAAGTGATAGACTGTATGATTTTCCCCTAATTGATGGTGAATTTAATCCAGAACTAGGATTTAAGGATGCTAGATGGATTTCCAAGAATCCTTTACCAACTTTTGTTGAACAACAGGATTTACAAGCTGGACAATTCTTCGAGACATTTACTTCTAATGGTGAGCCTGGAGGGACATTTAAGATCAAATCCATAAATGTTGATGATGATATTATTACGGTTGAAGACGAATCAGGTGCAGAAACGGAGGTAGAATTTGGATATATTGGTATTCCCCTTGACCTCCCATTTGCGGTAATTCGTGTTCGGGAGCCTCCGGCAACGGAAAATGCATTTAATAACGATAATTCTATCGGTATCAATATTGATAAACCAAAAGATACAGAGGATGAATTTACTCAACAGGCAATTAATGAAGCAAATGATGGTGTATCAACATCAGCAGATGCTATAAGACAACAACTAGAAGAAAATACAGCAGCAGCAGCTAAGGCACAAGAGGCATTAACTGAGGGTGAACAATTGGATGACGATGAATTTGAAATTAAAGAACTTGGTGAAATAATTGTTCCTGTTTTTGAACAACAGCAGGTAATTCCTACAACACAGCGTCGTTATCCTGATGCACTACAAAAAGCAGATGCTCTTCAAGATTTTACTTCATTGTTAACTATTCAGCAACAACAAAATCCTGAGGAACTTCGTAAAGTAAGAGAATTTACAGAAATAGTCTATAATTTGAAGCGTGAATTAATGGATTACAATCAAGAAAAAGGTGTATATGAGGGAATTAAACCACAAAGTGCTGCATTTATTGGTGAATTAATGGATATGACACATGTCCCCTTAAGACGTCCAGTTCTTGATACACGACTACGTGTTTATCAAATTATGAATGAAAAAATGCAATGGCCATTAACTAATTCAATTGTACAGGACTTCAAAATAGAACATGATGAAAATGCAGAAAATGAAATTGTAGGTGATAATACGACATCTAAACTTGATATTGAAAACTTCAAGAAATTTATTGATGTAATTCATGAATCAACAGACTATGAAGGTCAAAAAGTCGCAGCATCAAAAGATATTTTTTGGCAACGTGATCGTCGTATATATAATTCTATAGGTCGTCCATGGAAACCTGTTATTCGTGATGGTATGCAATATACAGCAAATCATGATACGGAATTTTTCCGTGATGAGATCCCTGATTTAGATAATCCTACAATTGAAGGTTTACAACCTGGTGGTAAACAAAAAGGGGAGTATAGACCTGATACTGTTTCAATTGGAAGACTTGGAATATCAATGAAACGTGCAAATTCTACTATTTATAAGAAACATCATCTATATGGAAAAGAACCACAAATTAATGCAGAATATGGACCTTTAAAGGCTGATATATTATTCCCTATTAAATATACACCTAATCTTGGTTCATCCAGAAATGGTATGGTTTTCCTAGATTCTGCATATTCTCATATGCCGGTTAAACCAATAAAAGAAATTCTCAAAAAAGCTGGTGAAATTACTGAATTACCTCAAGCAGATTCTATTTTAGCGATTGGTATTACAGGCAATACTCTCGGAAATATCAAATTAACTGATTATATTAATTCTGTAAATTTGGACGGTCTGGGTCCAGCTACTATTATGAGAACTTTATCACAATTAGGTATGCATAATTTGGAAATAAATATGGAAATGGCGGAATTATTATTTAATAAAATTCAAAATAATCTAAATGCAATTAAAGTATATATTAAAAATATTCGCGAGGAACTTGGTCGTGCAGCTTCCAGTGAATTGAAGCCGAATGCAGATGTATTAATTGATGAAGTCAAAACATGGTTGATTGATGGTGCTTTAAAATCGGATGCATTTTTGACAGAATTAATTGAGAAATTTGATAAACAGAATACAAATTTAAGTACAAGTGATTTTGCTCTAATTGCATATATTTATGCCAAGGAACCTGATCTTTTTATGGCTATTGCAGGACAACAATCGGATGCAATTGCTGTTGAAAGAGTAAACGCGGAACGTAGATTATACAATAAATTAGTGAAAGAGGAATTAGCGGCAAAAAAACTAGTAGATGAGGCTGGATTAGCTCCTCAACCAAATCCTTGTGAACATGTGAAGATTCTATATGATATTCGACGTTTAGATGATGATCATGATTATTATACACAATTATATAAATTCCTAAATCGTTATCAAGGACTTCGTGATGGAAATTTCATAAATTGTTCGGTTTGTGCACGGGAACTTTTATGTATTCATGACTTGATTAAATTAAGAATGTATATGCATCCTAATCAGACAGATGTATTACGAAAAGAATTACTATTGAATTTTAGTGGACCTGTAAGTGGTGATCAATATACTTGTCGTAACTGTGGACAAAGCTTAGGAGATATTGAATTTGATAATAATATTCAATTTGATGATGATGGACGTCCAATGATGGGACGAGCTGCAATTGTTGATATGGATGCTATAAAAGATGAGGAACGTGATTTAGCTCTAAGATATCCTGCCGAATATGATACAAATAAAGATTTTGGATCAGATACCAGAAATAAGATCTATAAAGCAATCAAAGAATTAGTCTATAGAATTGGTATTTATCCAACTGATGGAGAATATAAAGAAATGATACGAATGATTGAAAATGCATTAAATACTATAGCACCGCGTGAAACGTATGTTGTGAAGGCGAAGGAGTTAGCAGCACAGGGTAAGAAGGTACCAGATTATGATGTATTTGTACAGCGTGAATTAATTGTAAATATTTGTGCTCAAGTCGTTCTTCATGTACAATCTCGTATACCTGATTATTTAATACGAGTTGTCTACCCTGGCTGTAAAAAAGCAGGATTTACTGGATTCCCATTATCTTCTGATGAAAATGATTTGACAGCAATAGAATATATTGCATGTGTCGCCGGTTCTATTATGAAAAATGAAGAACCATGGAATCAAACAGGATTACAGAGATTAAGTGAAAATCAAAGACTTGAATTCTTGAAAGAAAAAACAATCAAAACAATTAAACAATTATTACAGAATATTGATGTTCAACAATTATTGACAAACAAGAGGAAATATAGAAAGGAGATATTTGGTTCTGATGAATCTGGTGGAATTCCTGTAGATGAAATATCCGAATTTTTCCTACCTCCTCAGAGAATTATTCGTGCAACTGACGCACAAGAGGCGGATACAATTGTTATTCCAGAAGTAAATAGTCATATGACAGTAACATCAAAATCGGCAATTTGGATTCAGAAAGCAAATTTAGTTGCAAAAGAAGAGGGATCACAAAAAGGTGATATTGTGATTGGAAGTCCATTTGCTCGTGCATCGACTGCATTTAGTGATGTCCAGGTACCACAGGGATTTTGGTATAAAACAGAACATAGATTACCTGAACTGCCTGCTCGTGAATTGAAGATGGGAGCTCTCGCAACACGTGTAAATGTTCGTTTTGTTCCACGATCTTTGCAACAAGCTTTACCACCTGCACCTGAAAATGTATACTATGTTTTGTTCCAAAATGTATGTTACCAAGGTCCCCGTAAAGGTTATCCACATGAATTCATGTATGATCATACATGTATGCATTGTGGATTTTTAATGACACCATTCCAAGAAACTAAAGAAGACGTTGATGTAACGCAGAAAATTGGGAAGATTTTGGCTCAATTATCAGAAATTGAATTAAAACGTGTTGACCATATTAGAACTTTATTCGAACAACAAGGTGTACAAATTAATGAAGAAACATTTACAGATCTTCTCGATCAAACACATCGTAATTACGCAGTCGAATCATTAAAACCACGTGAACATAAGGGTGTATTTGATGCATTACGTGAATTTGCACTCTTGGATCCAGCTCCTGTTCCTGGATGGCCAGCAGTAATGGAAAACCTAATTTCATCATTTTCAAATCTACCACCTAATTTTACATTAGCAGATGTAACTGAATTACTATCAGAATTATCACGTTTAGGACGTGATGCATATGATTCTATTGCTAGTCGAATTATTGATAAAAAGGCATTGAGTGCTTTACAAGAAATAATTTCATTTGAACCATCGCAAATACAAGAAAAACCAACAGAAATTGCAGAGATTTTAAATAGCTATTTTATTTTACCTTTCCAGCGACTATTAAATAATATTGATCCGAGCATTTTACGAAAATTATCACCTGACTTATATAAATTAATTAAAAATAGTGCATCACATATTGAAGATATTAATTTAATTATTGATGAAAATAATTTTGTACTTCGTCAATTTATTAGTGATTTTGCGACAAATAGAAATGAATTAGCGAAAGCTAAACTAAAATTATTTATGGAACAAATAAGTCAAATTCCTGATATTTTACGAAAGGTAATGATATTGAATCTTCCTGGAGCAGAAAGAACATTTAAATATTTAATTCAAGTGTTGGTTTATGGTCCTATTAGTCAATTATTAAATCCTAATGAATTACCGTCTGCTCGTTATACACAAACTGCAACTTCTGCAATTAAAGACGCAGGATCTGCACGATTATTAAATCAATTAATAATTGTAACATTACAGCGCTATAACGCTGAAAAATTAGTTTATTCGGCAGAGATGATTCAACAACTTTTAGAAGATCGTGCAGAGAAGGAACGTATGAAAGTTCTAGAGGATTTCGATCGTCTCTCAAATGATGAACGTGCCCTTGAAATGGAGATGAAACGCGAAGGTCTTGGTAAATGGGCCGTTGGTGGTTCAAAAGCAATTAGAGAATATGATAGTGAACGGTATGAAATTGAGAAGATTGAACGTAGACAGGCAGGTAACCTTGATTTTAATATTTCACATATTGATCCTAATTACTTAGAAACACCTGGTGGTCGTACAAAAAGAAATGATGTAGGACAAGGCTATGACACTGGATATGTCGATGACGACGACTAGTCAACGGATGCGCAAACATGGATAAGCTTTAATATCAATTAAAAGTAATGAGAGAATTACTTTTTGGTGGTATTTTATATTTAACAGGACTTGGAATAATTTTATTAATTAAACCATCCCTATTTTTCACTGAAAGCGGTGATTGGAAGGAGTTTGGTATTGGACGTAATCCTAGAACATATACATGGTTACCATTCTGGCTCTTTTGTATTTTTTGGGCTCTTATCAGTTATAGCATAGTATTTATCATATTGAATAAATTTAGTTCCAATAATGTTAGTTCAAATAATATTAGTGGAACAATAATTCCATCTGAAGTACCTATGACTAGTCGAAGTAAATCTACACGAGGATTACGTCGATCTATGAAAGTACCTCCGGTCGGTTTCGGTAACATGCAGTCCGGTGTTTATGTATTGAACCAGGCTGCATCTTCTCGTAATGGTATGCCGCATTATATCTATTATGGTCCTCAGGGCCCGGGGCAATTCTATCCAGAGTATTAATCACAACCTTCCGATATACCGGTCGCAAACAATTGAGCAGAGGTTGTTAACCAAAAAAGACTAAAAGCTAATCCGAATATTGAAGCCATCTTCCATATTCCGATTGATCCAGTACTGAAATTTATAGTATTAAATGGGAAAGCAAATACGGGAAAGAATTGTTCAATTATAACGAACATTAATGATAAAATTCCGGCTACACCTGTTGTTATTAGAGCTGCTAAACTACATGTTTTCATATTTAATTTACAATTAGCACTATTAACTGTCATATTTACAAATAATGAACTAATAAATGCAATTATTGGTATAATTAATGGTATAGTAATCATTGAGTATTGTCTTAATACGTTTATTGTCATAATTATGAATACTGATCCTGCAATTAAAATACCAATAATGGATGAAAGTGATAATCTTAAAAGTGTACTTGCCATGTCTCTGAAATATAGTTTGGTTCTTTAATCGAAAAAACTTCAGTGGTTGGAGGAGAAGCAAATGGAAAACTCAAAAACTGGCGATGATGAACTTATTAATCTTGATTTTTTAGATGATATAGCTGATACAGTTTCAAGCACTGTTAATAATCTAATTGGTAATAATACTTCGACAAACAATATTCCAGCAAATAATAAGCCAACAAATAATTCTCCAGCAAACAATACTCCTGCAAACAATACTCCTGCAAACAATACTCCTGCAAACAATAAGCTATCAAACAATGCTCCAGCAAACAATGCTCCAGCAAACAATAAGCCTGCAAATAATAAGCCGTCAAACAAGGAAGATGGTGGATTATTAGATTTTGTTTTTGGAGGCGAAGTACAGGCACCACAGGTTGTTGGAAAGAAAGGTGTTAAAGATGAACCATTAACATTGAAGACATTTTATGCTGCTCGTGCTAAAAATCCTTCACTTTACAATTATGATGGTAGGGGGAATTTAGTTGTTCGTGAAGAAAATGGTTCAATTAAGACAACTCTTGCACTTCCTAAATATCGTAAATTAAGTCCGGAAGAACTTGAAGATCTTGAAGAAAAGAGAAGACAAACAATTCAAGAAGTTGAAGAAGAATATGTTAAGGCATCAAATGAACTTCATCAGTTAATTGATGATTACAATAATGGTCGTAAACTTCAATATCAACTAAAAGATGCACAATTACGATTGGCCGATCTTGATATGCGTCGATCATTGGCATATTATCCAAAACAATTCAATGCATATTTTTCTGAAAGTCTTCAAATGAAGGACATATTTTACGATGCTAAAAGTCTTTATGGAAAACGTGCTCTTCCATTTCCCGTTGTAAAAAAATATTTAGCTCAACATGATCCTGCAAATTATTGGGTTCGAGCTATGACCGAAGATGAAGAAGCGAATGAAGAAGCTATTGCTGCTCAGAAAGCGGAGGAAGATGTTCGTATTGGTAATGGTGATGAACCTGGTATTCGATCAGTAAATCGTGGTCTAGAACCTCTGAGAGCTGAACCAGATAAAAACCTTATTATATTATTTAATCGTCCTGAAGATGATGTAAAATGGGGTGTTTTTGCGAATGATTTCCCTATCGAATTTAATTGGCGTGGAATCAAATATTTCACTGTTGATCAGGCATTAGCAGCAGAAAAGGCACGCTTCTTTGGTAAGGCTGAATCTGTAGCAGAAATTATGCGTACAAGATCTGCTGTAACAATGAGATCAATTGCTAAAAAAATAGGTGAACCACCAAGTGAAGGTGGAACATTGATGGCTCCAAAGGCAGGAGAAGTCGTATCTCGTCCTATAGTTGAAACTGATGCTGAGAAGGCTGCACGTGAAAAGAGGACTGAAGAATGGACTACTGATCGTTTCTCAATACTTAAAAGTATTTTATTAAGTAAATTCCGTCAACATGAATACTTAGCTGATATACTTAAAAGTACTGGTGATGCAACTCTTGCACGAGCAGATCATCGTGACATGGAGGACGGAATTGGAATTGCAATTACAGATCCTCGTTGTGAACAACCAGCAATGTGGCGTGGTAAAAACTTGTTAGGTAAAGCCTTAATGGAAGTTCGTACAGAAATGCGTCTAGCAACTACTAATGGAGAAGATGTAGGTGCTGCAACAAAAACAGAAAATACGATTACTGCTGAAGAAGACGTTGCAGCATCCAAAGCGAAGGCAACAATGACAATTAGAAGACGTCGTGCTGCAAAAGCCAGTGCAGTAATACCACCACCGTCTTCTATGCCACCTCTTAACAATCATTAAAAAATTTGATTAAATTTTAATGATATAATTAATACACAATTAGAAAATGATTAATCCTCTTGCGGAAACTTATACTTCAGGTCGTACAATTTTACGTGATGTTGCAGTAGGACATATTGGCAAAATAACAAAATACAATGATGAACTATATTTTGTTACATGGTATGATGATTATGATAGTCCAAGTCCAGACAAGCTCCCAGAGGGATCCGTTCTAAGTTCTTGCTCAATGAGTCAACTTTACAGACATGAAGACATTTTACCTAATGTCATTAAAATTAGTGAAGGATTTTATAATAGAAATAATAATAAACATGGGCGCCATATTTATTATTATTCAAATGGTGAGAAGAAGATAGAAATTTGTTTCAAGGATGGAATTAAACATGGACCAGAAATCGGATATTTGAATAATGGAAAAGTCCATTATTATATTAATTATGATAATGGAATTTATCATGGACAATCTCTCATAACGAGTCTTAATAATTATAATCGTGTTGAGAAATTAAATTACAATTATGGAAAATACGATGGTATTCAAGAAATATATATGTGTGGTGTTTTAATTCAATCTTTTGAATATGTTAATGGTAAGAAACACGGTATGGAAACACAATATGATATGAATGGTAAATTAATGTCTCGTTGGACATGGAAAGATAATAAGAAAAATGGGAATTACAATCAATTTCACCCTAATGGTCAGTTGCACATAATTGGGGAATTTATTAATGATGTTCTTCATGGTCCATTAATTGAACGAGATCCTTATGGAAAACAGATTTCAAAGAGAATCTATTTGAATGGAATTGAAGTTGGTGTATTTACTTCATAATTGCATATGGTTGTGGAACCTGTAAAGGAACTGGTTTAATTTTTTTCTTATTTTCTGTACAATCAACAACATTACCTGCATATTGATAACATGTACCATTTTTGTCTTTATAAGTGATATTACCTACATTTTCAGGACTAGGCCATTTATAGAAAATAGGTCTATCAATTGCAAATAGACGTAACATAACGAACCCAATAATAATGCCAATAATAATTCCGGGAAATTTAATGAAGAATTGCGACATATCTAACTGTATTGTATATAATATGCAAAACTGTTAGAAATGTTAGGCGATGTATTAAGATCAGAACAATTTAAATATGTCTTTAGTTTATTATTGGGTATAGCACTTGTAATTGTTGTATTTCGACCATATTGTAAGGGTGATGATTGTGCTATTTGGAAAGCACCGCCACCAGGGGAACTAAAAGATGCTGTATTTCAAGTTGGTAAGAAGTGCTACAGCTATAAGGAACATGATGTTGAATGCAAGTCAGCACATAATATTATAGAAGCATTCAGGGGTGAATTTACATGTAGACCTGGAACTCCCGGAAGCAATGTACTCCGCGCCTCGTAACGCATATGCTTTTCCACATGTAGCCGATAGAAATGTCTTCTGCTGGTACACTACTTGATGATTTAGACGCTGCACCAATTAATCCGCAAGATGAGGATATTGTAAAAAGGATAATGTCAGAAATTAATACTCCATCAGGAGGAAATCCTATCCAAATGCCACCGGCACCATCTGCTAGAGCTATGGCTGGAGGACAATTACCACCAATTAATTCGTTGACATCTTTAACGATGGATCCTTCTCCTGCCACAGCTCATATGATTGGTTCTCAACATCCTACTCCGGCCGATTTTGCTCATGCTATGCATGGTATGCCTATGATGATGCAGCCTGGGATGCAACAGCAACCTATGATGATGCCCATGATGCAACAAGCACCTCAAGGTGGATTTCTTAGTGGATTGAGCGGATTTTCACTTACTCGTGAATTCAAAACACCATTACTAGTTGCTCTAATTGTATTTGTTATCAGTCTTCCTATGATCAATACAATGATTGGTCTATACATGCCTTCTTTATTACGTATGGGTGGTGATTTAACAACTTTGGGTCTTGTATTGAAATCACTATTAGGAGGTGCATTGTTTTGGATTTTGCAAAGAGTAGTTGCTCCCCTTATATAAATTACTTACTATCTGTAATTAGAATTAAACATGTTAAACTTTAAGAGTACAAATATGACTAAAACGGTAGCCCATATAATTGGTGCTGTTTATATAGCATATGCAATATTTATGGTGGGTATTCCCGGTCTATTAATGTCATTGGCAATTGGTCTGATAGTTCTTGGAATACAAGGATCTATGGAATTAGCAATTGCTGCAGCTGTTCTCGTGGGACTATTGATGAAATATGTTTTTAAATGTCGTGCTGATGGATTTATGAATTTTTCAGCTCAAGAGGTGACTGAGCGTATTCAGGGGATGCAGGCTGCGGCTCCTTCAGCTCCGACAGTACAAGGTTTTCAGACAATGAGTCCTGCAGAAGTTGTTCAGCGTGTTGCGGGTATGCGTGGTGCTTCTAAATTGCAGAGTCCTCCGGTAGGGTATGATGGACGTATGGGTCCTGGTCCTCAAGGAGTAATGGCGTCCAATTTTGCGGAGGGATTTGCTAATCCAGATGCAAATACAGATGCTACAAACTCTTCGGATTCTACCTCTGCTAGTACTCCTGCGACGCCATCATCTACAAATGCCTCAGCCTCAGCCCCTCCTGCCTCCAATGCTGCACCGAATGCCGAACCCACTAAACCTTCCTCAAGTGGCTTCCAAAGCAATAAAAACGACGGTCTCTTCAGATTAGGTGAGATTCCTTCTGAAGGTGCTGGTGGACCACATTTAGATGCAGGATCTACGATTCTAAATGCTATACAAAATCTGAATCCTGGACAATTAAAGAATATGACAGATGATACTCGTAAACTTCTCGACACACAGAAATCACTTCTTTCAATGCTAGAAACTATGAAACCTATGATTTCCGATGGTTCTCAACTTCTAAATTCCTTCAATACCATGTTTGGTAAAGATGGTGCTGCAGCCCTTCCAGGAGGCTTCAAATTAGGTGCATAATCAATAGAATTATGCCTTCATCACGTATAAAATTTCGCAGTAAAATGCGCGGAGGTGCGATCAGTGATTGTCCTCCAGGCGTTATTTGTATGAGCTCAATCACTAGTACACTTCTAATTGTTGTTCTAGTTGCTATTTTAGCTTTTGCATTATATCACATTTATATGATTTATAGCGGTGGATCAACTTTGCAACAACATATTATGAATCCTGCTGGTCTTGCTGCTACTGCACCTGCAGCTCCAACCATAATAGTTGCCGGCGGTGGTGGATCAGGAGATAATCGTTATTCAATGGCTCCTAAACCGACACGATTCTGGCGTGCACCACCTGATACAGATACATGGAATCCCACAACTCTTCCATCTATTGCTACACGTGGACTTCCTGAATCCTATCAAACTATTGGACTCCTAAAATATCCAGGTGGTGAATTAAAACCATTGTATGGACGACGTACTGCAGGTTCAAATGATCGTTGGAATTATTATACACGCACAGATACGTATAATCCTGTTCCTGTTCCATTAAAACAGGGACGTCGTGATTGTCTTGATGATGTTGGTTGTAATGAAGTATTTGACGGTGATAAATTGAAGAGTCTTAATGGTGAAGAAGTCGGTGTTACTCTCTATAAGATGAATGGACCTACTTATATTCCATCCGTTTAAGATGGCAACTGAAAAAACATGATATGACCAGAGAATGGAGTGGTGTCCAGCAAATGGTAATAGTGGATTTCCTGTAAATATAATTGGTACTGTATCTGAAACAGATACCACATTTCAATCAATGAAAGGACAAAAAGAGGTGTATTTAGCATTTGCTCCATATTTGCAACCTCGTTTAATGATTCGTCGTCCTGGATTAAAGAAAGATGGTTGGGGTCGTTGTTTCATGGCTGATTCGGGTAACAATACATTGACATATAAAGGTTTAATATATAATCTTAAAGGTATACAATTTTGTCAAGCCACACATTCCGGCTCTAATTGGCCGAGAAAGCCGGCTGCAACGAATGCAGTCGATATGATTTTTACATATACACGTACCGGTTGGGATAAATCTTATCCGACAAGTTTTTTAGTTGTTGTTCCCATATATATTTCAAGTTCAGTTACTAATGGTAAACCTCCAAGTGCAACAGTTGAAGATTTTTTCCGTGAAGTTGCAACTAATACAGATTTGACTTTATCTGAAATTCCTCAACCTAATTTTAAAACACAGTTCCCGACACTAGATCCCCTCTTTAAAGATTTAACAGACAAAGCATGTATATCTTATATAACATGTGTACAATTACGTAGTCCACCAGTATCTGGACAATGGAATTTTAAAAGCACAAATATTGGTGTTGTTTATTTCCCGGGTGGTTGGATTGTTCGTGACCAGAATGTAAAATTACTATGGACTCTTGGTGGTAAAGGTAAATTTGAATTCAGTCCATATGTAATTCCTGATGAATCTCGTAAAAGCTGGTTGTCGCCAACAAGAATTCCACCACTTGAAGGTTCTGATGGAGAGACAGTTTCTGATTTTCTCAAAGATGGTGATAATTGGTCTAATGGACTAATTGCAGGATCGACAATTAGTGTAGTAGATACAAATTTCCCTAAACGTTTTCAATGGATTTCTGATGGAATAGCTGTAGGTGCAACAGCTGGTCGTTTAAAAACAACATCAGAATATCAATGTTTACCGCTTAATAAAGTTAAAGATATACAAGGCAAAAATGTATTAATGGATCCTGCAACTGGTAAAAGGACACTTAAAGACACTTTAGAAATGAGTGCTGAAGAACGTGCGGCATTAGAAGCTGCGGGAAAAAGTGGTTCAGCAGCAACTACATTTGCTATTATTATTGGTTCCATTTTTGCAGCAATTATTCTAGTTGTTGGTGCATCATATATCAGTCGCAGTTTATTAAAACGTGTTAATACACAAGCTGGTGTTGAGGCAATTAAAGAGGCTGCAACTCATTTAGAACCTGCAGCGTAATGAGATTACTCCTAATAGTATATAATCATTGTAGATATGGATAAATACATTATAATTGGATTAATAATATTAATGATACTGTTGTTAATAATCCATTTACGTAATGGTGGATCAGTAGAAAAATTTCAGGATCGTCAATATCCTAACATAGAGGCATGTCCGGCAGAGCTAAATCGGTATACCACTGATAGAGGTGTAAATTGTTGTGAAGGTCCTGTTGAAAATGGTCAATGCAAAGGTATTCCCCGATGCACATTGAGTAATAGTGTTCCAGGTCTAGTTCGTTGTGTTGATTATCAGTCAAATGCAAATAGTGAAAAAACGAAAAAGTATTGTCCTAAAGGTACATTCTTCTTTGATGGAATATCTGAACGTGGCGCCAAACCTCATATTATTGGTTATTGTACCACCTCGAAGTTGTCTGCAGATTTGAGTCGTCGAGTGCCACCCTTAGATAATATGTGTGTGGAATACAAGGATCGCTCCACAAACGAAAAATCACTGGATAGCTGTTGGGTTCGGAAGAAGATGCAATCAATAGTTGTACCTACCAAAGATTCAAAAGTACAGGCAAAAAAAGTAAAAAACTTCCCAATCTTTTTTTATGTAAATTACATGGACGAAATGGAAGGAAAAGTATGCTTTGACCGTGATACAATGCATGGTTATTTCGACAAAATATATCCTTCATGGCGTTCTAATAGACTTTTCCAGAAGTTCGTTTATAATAAAATGAAATTCTGTGATGTCGTCCGTGAAAAAATGGCTGCACGTGCTAGGGATCCTAATTATAAAAGTCCCTTACAAAGTGCTGGCCTTAATCAACCATTATTCTAATGAAGGTGGGTCCCCATATTTTTCAAAATCTTTATCTGAAATAGTATTTTTTGTAATAATACCATTTTGTTTGATTCTATATCCAAGACAATTAGAGTCTTCATCATATAGACGCTCTGTAATTTCGTCTGTATTTATATATTTTTCAACATTCCATCCATTCATTTCACCATTTTTATATATATGACATCTACTAACAATAGGTAAATATTCATAACAGATTCCATCTTTAATCCAACCGTCGTCTTCAGGATAATATGGTTTATGATTTCCCATAACCTCTGAACCCTTACCTGCTAATTTCCCATTATCAAAATCTTCATACGTTCGAATAAGAGGATCTTCGCGATTATAGATATTGATTTTATAAGTATTCTTCATGATACTCTTCAACTCTTCCAATGTATAGATTTTTTTCTCCAATTTGGATCGACTATTAAAGACATATTCTGTAATAGTCGATTCATTAGTAATTTCAATTCGATATTCATGATTCGGATGACGTTCTGTATAATATCCAAAATCCCTGTCAAATTCCCTTTCACTCCATGATTTGTCTTCGTACGAGAATAGCTCGTTCGTAGAGAGCCGGCTTTGCTGGCTCTCTTCACTTGATGTCGCTGCCATAATGAGGGTGCTATTATTTGAAATATACAGTAAATACGTCAGTTTTTTTCCGATTACAAATATCTAATTGTTGCATAACCAGGAGGAACAGTTGTTAAGGGTGGACTTTTATGATTAATAGATGAATCAACAGGTGAAAATTCATCTGTTGCATCGACGGGATCATAATCATAATTATCTGTCATAGGTCTATTGAATCGTGGTATATACTGTGAAGGACTACGTGGCATTGTCGGATCATCATTTAATGGTGCACCATGTCCATGATCTAATTGATTTGCCTTATACAAAGTACGACGATTACGCTCTAGATAAAGACCACCAATCCATAATAGTCCTAATACACCTAGCTTTGGACTTTGTGTGGTCATCCATAATAAAATAAATAAGGTAATGATCATAATCACAGGATTATGTAGTGCAACCATTACAACATGAGGGGTCATTTTAATAAAAATAAAAGCCAAGACTACAATTCCGATTAATGCAGCAGATTCACGAGCCATATCTGCCTAACAGATAGAAAAAGCAGTCGCAGGCTGCATAAAACTGATTTACTTTTATAGACAGTTAGAATTAGTATGCAATCAATTCCAAAGATTATTACCCCTAAAGGGTATACAATACGCAAGGATTTTCTTGGACCCGAAAAGGTAAAGGAGATATGTCAAGAACTAACAATGACACCACGAACAGCAATGGCTGCACGTGGTGGTGGTGCACCACCATTTCCAATCTATATGGAATCAAGTTCTCGACTATATCTACCACGTGCTTGGGCTCTCAATAAATTTGGACCACCTGATGCTGATATTGTAGGTGCCGGGGCAGCGTTACCATCAACAGTAACATTTGTTGGAAGTCCGTATGACTATCAAGTAAATATTATTGAAAAATTTATAAATGCAGGTGCAAATGGTCTTCTATGTGTTCCATGTGGAAAGGGTAAAACATTTATGGCAATTAATATTGCTGTTCGTCTTGGACGACGTGTGTTAATAGTTGTTGATAAGGAGTTCTTGCTCAATCAATGGCGTGGAGAGATAGAGCGTTTTGCACCATCACTTCGTGTCGGTATTCTTCAAGCGGATCGTGTCCAAGTTTCGACTGCAGACTTTGATTGTACAATTTGTATGATTCAGACCCTTTGTAGTCGTGAATATCCTGAAGGTTTCTTCGCCGATTATGGTTTTACAATCTTCGATGAATGTCATCATTTAGGGGCAGCACATTTCAGTCGTGCACTTCAGAAAATTCAGACGAAATATCTTCTTGGTTTATCCGCAACACCAACACGTGAAGACGGTATGACCCAAGTATTCGAGGCCTTTCTTGGTAAACCAGTTTATTGGGAGAAACGACGCGAAGCTGATCCAACCGTTATGGTACGTGCAATTACTTATCATGATTTCGCAGATCCTGAATGGTCAGATGTACCAACCGACTATGCAGGAGATGTGGTCCTTGCACGTCTTCTCTCAAAAATAGTTGAATCACCAGCACGTACAGCCCTAATTGTACGACTTTTAATAGAGTTATGTACCGAAGGTACTAGACAAATTCTTGTATTATCTGAAAGAAAAGTTCTTCTTGAAGCCGTGGAAGCTGCGCTCCCCAAGACAATTAAACAAGGATATTATATTGGTGGTATGAAAGACGAAGTTCGTGAACGAAATGCTAAAGAGGCACAAGTACTTCTTGCAACTTATAGTATGGCTTCAGATGCACTCAATATCAAATCTCTTAATTGTGTAATTCTCGCAAGTCCACGGAAACGTGTTGAACAAAGTACAGGACGTATTCTTCGACAACGACCCGAAGAACGAACACTTGCACCACTAATTGTTGATATCGTTGATATACATGACACATATAAGAATATGTATAAGAAACGTGCTGAATATTATAAACAATGTGGATATCAAATTTCTATCGAAAAAACCGGATCTGATGGAAAAATTCAAGTAGTTCGTTCTGCTCGACCTGCTGCTATCGCGACTGCAGAGGAGGCGGAAAATGAAATTGTTCAAACACGAACTATTGCTGATGGTGATGAGTGCGTTATTAAACTCTGAAAAAATTGAAATTATTACATCCTTATTTTTAATATCATAAAATGTCTTGGTTCAAGTATGATTGTAAATTTTGTGATGACACATGTAGTATTGATATTTTCGGATCTCATTTAATGGAAAATCATTTTGATGATATGGCAGGTAAAATTGCAATTAAGGGTGATAGAGTTCATCTATTGGGTGTTACCGGTGAAGAAGAAGATATCTTTATTTGTACAGCATGTGGATTTGGAGTTAAGACTCAGGTTACATTTGACAAACATTTAAGAACAAAAGGTGAAGAACATAAGAAACGACATTTAGAGAATATTCGTGAAATGAAATCTTCTAGTTTCGATGGATCTTTGAATTATATTTCAGAACTCGAAATTAGCGAAGAAGATGACCATGAAGAAGTGGCACCACCTGCGCCTAAAAGACAAAGACTAGAAGAACCACAGGTAGTCGTCGCTGCTTTGCCGCGAAATATTGTACAACGTCAACAATTATCTCTATCTGAGAGATTCAATCAAACATATAGTGATTTATTGCATATTTATAATGAAATTAATGCAGAAAATAGAAAATTACGTAAAGAGAATGAAGATTTATTGAATAAGAATAATGATGCTAAAAAGCGACATGATGATGTAATCAAATTATTATCAATTAAATAATTGTTTGATTGAATTAAAATTTTTCTATTAGTCGGTTAATGAGTCTTAACACAGGCATCAGGAACTCCAACACGACCACCAGAAGGTATATTAAACATTACTGGAACACCTGCTTGAGTGACTACTGCATCAGATCCAGAACGAAGATGTGTGTAACCAGCTGTTGTTTCTTCGAGAACTGGACTGCCACTATAAGGGGGTTGTAAGGCGCCACCGCGCATCCGTCTGTTTCCTCTGCGATTCCTTCTACTCCAACAACGTCGATTTGAGCGATTACGACGGTGGCGACGACGAGAACCACCGCTCTGGAAACCACCTGCGCTAACTGTTGCAGGTTCAGGTAAACCCCGCAAAGCAGATGGAGTTGCACCTGGTAGACCATCATACTGAGGAAGAGTTGGTACAGTAGGGCTTACATGAGGTGAAGCACCAGTTTCACATGCAACACGTGTAGTAATTGAAGCAACATTTGGACTCTCAGATCCACCAACAGGTGCAGGAGTAATTTCATAGCGCCCTCCACGTTGCTTACGAGAACGACGTCTGCGAGAGCCACCAGACATTAATCCAGGTAATGGACCGGGACCACTTAAACCAGGAAGACCTGTTGAAGGAACACCCTTCACGGCATAATCAGGTGCCGTAGCCTGACAATTAGAAATAGGATTATTCACTAAATAAGGAAGCCCAGGTACTAATACTCCTTCAACAGAATACGCAGCACCGGGGCCACCACCAGACTGACGTCTACGTCTATGACTTTTACGTCTGCTACGTGTACGATTTTTTCGAGCCATATCTAATTTGGTCACACAAAAATTGAGCCTTCCGTGTCTAGAGTCGACAATTAGGAATATGATGGATGAGCAATGAAATTTGTACATTCAGACATAATGTTGACTGTCCTATATGTACTGAATTATACAAAGACTATGACAATATAACTGTATTAGTAAGATGTAAACATATGTTTCATAAAGCCTGTATTGATGAATGGCTATGTATTAAGAGAGAATGTCCTACTTGTAAAATGCCTTTATTAGACAATACCGTAATACAAAAAATTGTAACAATGTGTACATTAAATTACTTCTGTAATTGTCTTAATTCAAGTCAATTTGAACATGCACGATCAACAATTAGATCAGTAATAGATCATTTTATTGTTGATGATATAATTACAATCGATACAGAAAAATATTGTAATAAAACTCGTGTTAAAACAATAGATATGATAAATGAATTAAGAATTGATTTATCACGACTATTACAAGTTAAAAATGATGATACTTTAATGGATCATCCACTCATAAATCAATATAATGAATTTATATATGATTATCAGCCATTTAATGAAGTAGTTGAACAATATCCAACTACTAGTATAATTAGTACAACATTTTCATGGATTACTGAGATGATGAATCAGTAGATGTAGTGATTTCATGGAATACTGATGCTGGTGATAGAAGACTATGTGAAGGAAGTATTTTGAGAACTTCATATTTTTTGAATGTTGTATTCCATAGAACATCTACTAATAGTTCTTTGATACCGTCAACCAAAAACTTCTTCTTCAATTCCTGACTTTGGGTAAGACGTGGCACACAAATACGTCCCAAGAAGACTCCTCCTTCCGCTTCCAAAATATAACTGTCTGGAAGATTTGTCGTCTTATCGGGTCGAAGAAGAGCACAACGCTGCATATCAATTGTTGTCTTATGAATACGCGGCTGTGGTTGTGTTGTTGGTTTAATTCGAGCAGTATGAGCCGGCATTTGACTCCTTGATCTCTTTAATTGAAGACTTGTTAAAATCTCATTTGCAATAGAATCATCAGCACCACCAAGTCGTTGTGATGTTTTATAAACATCATCTTGATTTCTAAGACCAGGAATTTCAGAACGAATACCCGCTTTACCAGGAATCATCCATACAAGTCGACGACGCAATGGTACATCTGGTTGAAATTCCCAGACAGTTCCTTCTTCCTGACTATTAGCATGTTCAATAAATTGTGCAAATGATAGTGGCTCTACTAGTCGGAGATCTGCACCAAGGAAGTATTGTTGTTTATTTAATTGATTGTATATCAATTCTAGAGTTGGCCAACGTTCAGAATATTTCTTTTCGCGAAGAATATGACGACCTTCATACGTCCATACATCCTCAAATGTCACTAATTTTTCTACTTTAGAGATCGTTACGACTAAAATACATGTACCCTTATGCGTAAGTGTTGCAGGAACTTGTAGTTTTAGACTATAAGGTTGGTCTTGTTCAATATTCCAGAAAATTGCCGGCTCACCTGCCCTTAGAATTACAAGTCCTGCACGATTACGACCAGCGCGTTGCCATACAAAAATAGGTACTGTTGACATAAGTTGCGCATCCTTCTCTGCGTTAAGATGATGACTGATTCGCCAATTTGTCCCTATATGTTTTTCAATGTGTCCAGCTACTGACTCACGAGCCGATGACTCAAGAGGCGTTAGCTGTATTGGAGCACAAAAAATAGGTCCAGAGCTACGGAGTGAAACCGTTGCTGTTGCCGTTGTTTCCATTTAATTAATTATCGTGTTCAGGCTTTAATCTGCCTCAGTGCCACTTATCATATTCTTCTCGTTGCTTCGCTTCGATCTGTTCCCGAACAAGACGGGCTGCATGTAATGCCTCATTCTGAATCATTAGACGCTCACGGACACTTGCAGCAGGTTTTGCATAATATTGGCCATTAAGAAAACCAGGACCATTTCCATCAAAGTAATTATCAATCCAACTATATGCACTCTGACGCTGAATCTGAATCCCAGCTGAGCTGTGATGAGGACCAGGAAATTTCATTCTTGCTTGTCCTGAATTGACTAGATTGTCAATTTCATACGTTGTATATCCACGATATTCCACGCTAAATAGAGGATTCATCGTAATTCACTTTAATTGTAAATAAATATCAATATACATTCAGTTTTTTTCAATTAAAACATGGAGAAATTGGTTGGTTCACTTGTATCATTTGCAAAAATTCCATCCATGAATTGTCCACCATTTTGAGCAAATTCAGGTGCAAACACTTCCATAGCATTTGATGTAGCCTGGTTTGCTGGTCCACCAATACCTGCGTCGGTTATGGCATCAACAGCATCCATTGGAGGAGCGGGACGGAACATACGTTCCGGATGCCGTAGACGTTCAGGGGCATTTGCACCTTCGTTTGGTTCATCGTATGGATCTTTTGCCATGGGCGGAGGTTGTCTAATTTCTGTTTCTAATGGTGCTGCTTGAGATGGAGTAGATGGTCCACCACTGACAATTACTCGGGGACCAGTAACTGCTGGCATGGGAATATTATCAGGTAATAGTGCTACTGCCGGTGTTGAATAATCCGTATATGTTTCTTTTCCAAACGGAGTGTGTTTCAAAATTAGCTGGTAACCTACATATAAAATTAAGATTACAACTATGAATTTGAGGAGAGCTTCGAGTGTCATCTGTTTTCAGTATGAAAAAACAAATAAATATAATTCATCATATTGACCTACAGGTATGTTAACTTAGAGAGTAATTTTTATTTATATAATAGTAGCATGGAACATATAGATACGATTACTAAAATTATTAGTGAGAATGCTGGAAAGTCGAAGGAGGAGCTAAAGGAATTGGTTTTGGCCGTTCTGCCTTCGATTGATCACGAGACGATTGAAAATGTTTTGACTTCTGCTGATGCAAAAGCCGAGCTGCATCTCGCGAAGGTGAAAAAGAGTTTGATTGCTGTTGTTTTGAAGGTTTTGAAGAACATTTTTCAGAGCTGTCGTCTAGCCAACGCTGTACACGTTGCTCATCCACCAACTCCTCCTCTAAAGGCTGTAGTTCCAACGGAGGAGCCAGTTGATAATGAATTACCTCCGTTGGAACCCAATCCTGAGAAAGTTTAATATAATATCCTGATAATAGTTTTTGCCAACTACGCAATTCACCATTAGGATAACACTCTGTAAAAGTATTATTTGGTCCATATAATACTTTTATAGAATCTCTATTACCAATATAATTTATTCTTTTATATAATTGCATTATCTTATATATTTATTGAGTCAAATCTTTAAAGTCCCGACAAAAATTGATGCTATGTAAAGGCTACACGCAATAATCTAGATAAGATGCCTCCTCCAATTCTGACAACAACACTTTTAAATGTCCGTGGCGAGCTTCGTCGTGCACAAGTAAAAATGACTGAAGGGTCCGAATTGACTCTTGAATTATTGCAAACCTATTTTAAAAAGAAGGTACCTCCCTCTATTGCAGGTCATTATCAAGATGGAGCAACAACTCTATATATTATTGGTTATACAGATGGTCGTGCAAATTCTGAAAACAAATGTGTATTGCCTATTCCATATGACAAACTAGTATTATATGGTGATGCATTGGTTATTGCTTCAGATGAGAAGGGTGATATGGGATGGATGAAACCTACAGTATATTTACCATCTAATTGGGAAGATTTTAGTGGTCGTGTTGCGGGTATTCGTCGACCATTAGATCCTGAAGAAGATTCTGAATCCGAAGCAATAGATGAAGATGAAGAGGAATTGGGGGAGATTGAAGATGAAGAGGTTGAAGCCGAAGAATCTGAAGAAGAGAATAGTATTATTGATGATGTTGAAGAAGAAGTTGTTCAACCTGTAAAACGGAAGAAGAAGGCTACTCCTTCACATGCACTATCAGGATATGAAAAACAAAATGTTCTTTTGATGGCACAATCACATAATGAATTACAAGTCGATGCTCCTATAGCGGATATTCGACAGCGTAATAAATGTATACATCGATTTAAATTCCTAATTGATTCAGCTGATATGAGTGCAGATCAAATTAAAGAACTTGAGAAGGAGATTTATCAGACAACATTGGAGGATGCAAAAAAGAAGCATATATTTGCCCATTGGGATAATAAATTATTTGTGGAAATTTATATCCAACGTCAATTAAAACTTTTCTCGAATTTGCATCCAGCATCTCCGGTTGGCAATAAAAGTCTTTTAGAAAGATTGAAACATAAGGGTATTCCTCTAAATACTTTGGCCCGTATGTCAGATATTGATCTTTATCCCGAAAACTGGGAACGTCTTCGGGAGTTACAGGATATTCGTGAACAGAAATGGCTTGAAGGTAATACAAGTCGCAAGACAGATTTATTCAAATGTGGTCGTTGTGGTGGTCGTGAATGTTCATACTATGAGCTCCAAACTCGTTCTGCTGATGAGCCTATGACCATCTTTATCACTTGTCTCAATAAAGATTGTGGTAAGAAATGGCGTCAATAAATAACTTATCAAATAAAATTTTACATATTATGAACTATTAGGATATTTTATAATATGGATTTTTCAATTTATTTTAATGGTAATTCAATTATAATTCCAGTTTCCGATTCAAAATTATATGAATATAACATGAATTGTTGTAATTGGTCAAAGTCTACTAGGCAGACAAACGCTTCTCGGTATAGAACTTCTAGCGAAAAACGAAATAGAAGTAGGGATGAAGATAAACAAAACAAGGAAAATCAGAAAAAAAAATCAGGTCGTTGTACCACCTTTAAACAAACATATACATCCAGGGAACGACTTCTATCAGTTTGTCAATAGTAAATGGTTAGATCGTGTAAATATGCCTCCTTCAGAATCTTCATTTGGTGTTAGCGAAGAAATCGAAGAAAATATTCGTCGACAACTTTTACGACAGATTTATAAATTAATTATTGACCCAGAGACTAATCTTCATCTTCACGAGAAGATTGTTCGTTTATTTTTCAAATCAGGATTTTATAGTAATCGTCATACAGAGCATGATAAAACATTTAAAAAATTATTAGCTGATCTCGGATGTATGAAGGGAAGTGAAGATATTATGTCTACTATGGGAACTATGGTGCGAAGGAATATACCTACACTTCTAAATGTCTACCTTGGTCGAGATCTTAATAATCCGCATAAAGCTGTTCTTGTTTTAACAAGTGGCTCATTGTCTTTACCAGATGCTAGTTATTATAAAGGTGATGCACCAGGTAAAATGGTAACTCTTGGAATGTTCGAAACTTTTTTGAAACAACTTGGTAAACATTTAGAGTACGAAGAATTTGGACGTATTGCTACAATTGAAGCACAGGCGAGTGAATCTTTTGATAATGCTAATGGCGATGAACCTGTAATGATGACTTGTTCACAATTAGAGAAGAGATATCCTAAAATTCCATGGACATTTTTTTGGAAAGCGTATGGACTTCCGCATGATAATTATAAAATTATGGTACGTTGTTTCAATTGGCTTACATGGTTGAATAATCAATTTAAACATTTAATTATAGCTGATTGGATTGCATGGTTCCGTGTTCAACTTTGTATTTATTTCGGTCCATTAATTTCAAGTCCAGTTGACGACCTCTATTTTTCATTTTTTGGATCTAGACTTCGTGGTGATAAAATTAAAATGTCTCAGGAGCATCTTCTTTATCATATCGCGTCCTATTTGTTGCAACCATCACTTTCATACATGTATAAAAAATGCTGTCTATCTGATGAACATCAAGCCGATGTGCGTTCCTTTGCAAATAAGATACGGTTATCAGCTGTAAAACGTGTCGATGATAATCCATGGATGTCTGCATCAACAAAAAAGAAGACAAAAGATAAAATTAAACATTTACAATTAGAAGTTGCAGATATTGATCATGGAGCTCATTATAATGTTAATCCTAAGAGTTTATCTGAATTAGATATTGTATTTAACATGATACAATTAGGTGAGGCTATTACTGATCGTGATATTTATTATGCTTTACATAATAATTCAAAACAACCGCAAGGAGATGCTGTTTATGAAGTAAATGCACATTATTATAATTCTGGAAATCGTCTTGTAATTCCTGCAGGAATTACATTATGGCCATTTTATGATTCCACACGCGGATCTAAACCTGGTTGGTCTTTTGGTGGTCTAGGTGCTGTAATTGGACATGAAATGTTACATGCATTTGATGAAGATGGTAAGGATTATGATAATAAAGGTATATTACGTCCATGGTGGTCTTCAGCAGATATGCGAGGATTTAATAGAAGAACCGCACAACTTATTAGACTGTTTGGTAATACAAAATATTTAGGACATTTAGTTGATGGGAAATCAACTCTTTCAGAAAATATTGCTGATTTAGGAGGACTTGCAATAGCATTAGATGCATTGAAACGACATTTAGATAATGTAGGTATCACGGGTTCAGCCCGTGAAAAAGAATTACGCGATTTCTTCATTTCTTATGCAGTCTCATGGAGAACGAAAGAGAGACGTCAGCGGTCCGTGTATAGACTTTTTACAGATGTCCATGCACCGGCCTCTTTACGAGTCAATCTAATTGTTTCGCATTTCCCTGAATTTTATGAATTATTTGATGTAAAACCAGGTCACAAACTATATATTGATCCAAAAAATAGAATTACTATATTCTAATTGTACATTAAAAATACCTATTCTCTATAATTAACGAGAATTATTATTTTTTGCCTTTGCGATTCCTTTAATCACAGAATCACTAATTCCTGAATAGAACCCTTTGATCGCCTGTACATTTTGGACAGATATGGGGGCAGGATTAGTAGGCAAAACGATTTTCATTGTTGGCATTTTATTTTTCTTTGTAATATTATTATGTGTCAATTTTTTCTTTGATGTCGTTCTGGTTTGGGCCTTGCCCCCTTTCTGTGGAGGTGGAAGTCCACGGAATATTCCAGCCCATCGAGGACGTGTAGGAACTTTTTGATCATATTTTAAATATGGTTTGACAAATTCAGGAACAGATAGTTGTAAATAATCATATATATTTTGAAGACTTGGAGGTCTTGCAAATATAAATGCGGAAGGTGGTCCCTGTGCACTACGTTTCAAAATTTGATCACGAGATACAGGTTCTTTAAATGCGGCCACATATTCATCAACTATTTTTTTACTTCGTTCTGATTTGAGATCTCCTAATAGTAATTTCTTGTAATTGAAACTTAATCCTGGAACCTTCTCTGGTGCTAGTTCTTCGAAAACATAAAATCCTGTTCTGAAGTCGAACTTCAAAAAACCAAATTCTGGTAAACCTTCAGTTGTCGCTCTCTTCATAAAAGTCGCTAAATTATCTTCTATCGCATTCTTCCTTTCTTCGGCGGAACCATTAAATGTTGCACTCACATCTTTTAATGTATCAGGTTCTGCTGCATAAAATATTCCATTTGCTGTAATTGTTGCAACTGGAAATATATTATAAATATTTGATTCCATATCATCATTATAATAAGATATTGCCTCGTCTAAATCAGTTATTGGTAAAAATACTTCATTCTCGTTTTCTTCAAAACTTTGTGGTTTTCTAGCATTAATAACAATTTCTGGAATACCGCGTAAATAACGCGCATCAATATAAGTATTCATTATAAGTTGTGCAGCAAGTTGTGGATTTTTTTTATGAAGGGATCGCAAGTATTGACCCATAGAAGATTCGTTCACGTCAAATTTCTTATGCATTTTACGGAATATCGAATCGTTATCTGCAATACTAATTGATCCCATGATTCCAGTTTTACGCGCAAAATCACGATTAAGACAATTATCGTAATTTAGAAAAGTAGCCCATTCTTCTTCTGTCAAATTTGATGGTTTACAAATTGTACCATATGTATCACATCGTTGAATAGAATCTCCTTCTTTATCGTAATCATGTGGATGTCCGCGCATCATAGGACTAGGTTTAATCATGTTGACAAACGAATGATTTGCATTTAGAACATATACCTGGAATGCATTAAATTTATTCCATGCGGGATTAGTTACCTCTTTATGAAAAAGACCAAAACCTACATATGGAAGTGGAAAAGTGAATACATTTTGATAAGGGGTTTGACAGAAACCTTCAGCTGATACTCTACCTAAAAAATCGAAAAACATTGAACGCTGATCAATAATTTGAATTGCCTTAAATAATAATGTACCAGCAGGTAGATCAACTACAGGTAGTCTTCCTGGTGCACCCTTTAATTTGGCATCTACATAATATTGTCCAAATCGCATCTTCCTAATTGTCTATTAGATCTGTAGTAGATCCTGTAGACGCCAATATTCATAAGATCCGTCGGGAAGTGGACGTTTTACAATAAAAGGGAGACGATTAGCAGCGAGTTCTAGACGAGCAATTTCACGAACATCAGATACATGTTCTGGTACATTTATGAAAGGTTGAGCGCCTTGGGACAGCTGATTCGCACGGAAACCGATAATACGTGTAGCCTCATATTTGGTCAAATACGGATATGTGGTATGATCTTTATCAATATTTGTAGTTTCAGGCTTTTCAGATTCATCATCAACCTTGGTAATCGCAATAGCCGCCTTATCTAGGGCTGATAGTCGCCGGGGCGGGGCAACCTTTAGAGGTAATTTCTTTATAGTATCTTCAACATAATCAAGTACACATTCAGGATGAGCAACGAATAGCTTCTTGAAGGCCTGGCGTTCAGCCGATTTTGCTGCGGCTGCTGCGGCTGCTGCTGCGGCTGCGATTCCATCATCTTCAATTGCCTCTTCAATAAGATCCTCACCATCAAATTCATCGAACTCGCCATCATCTGCTCCATAATCGTCGTTATCAGCCATTTCTATCCTAATTGTATATATACAATATTGACTTAGGTAGACGTGTCAATTTTACTAAGGATCTCGTAGTAAAAATTGTGATGTCAAATATTATATTATGTAATATATTTTACTGAGAAATAAAAAATTGACAAAAATAATTTATAATGTTTAAATAACAGCAGTTAGTACTTTAAGAGTTAAGAAGTATTCAGGTAGAATGGCATCAGCAACAGCAGCAACTGGAGGAGGTGTAGGAAATTCGCATTTTGAGGAGACCGATGGGGTCACCGTATACGAAACATTCGATTCTATGGGATTACCATCAAGTGTACTAAGAGGAGTGTATTCCTATGGATTTAGTAATCCATCGGCAATTCAACAGCGGGCAATTGTGCCAATGATGAATGGAACTGAGGTTATTGCCCAGGCCCAGTCAGGTACAGGTAAAACGGGAGCATTTACAATTGGTGCTCTATCACGTGTCGACCCTAAGTGTCGAGACACGCAAGTGCTAATTCTTTCACACACGAAGGAATTGGCAGAACAATCAACGAATGTGGTTAATACCATTTCGGCGTATATGGATATTAAAGTTTATTGTGCAACCGGTGGACGTGATGTGAAGGAGGATATGACCGCACTTCGCAGCGCAGCTGGTGTACAAGTACTCCTAGGAACTCCTGGGCGTATTCTGGATTTAGTTGAACGTGGTCTAGTTCGTACAGAAGCCATTAAGGTGGTTGTTCTGGACGAGGCAGACAACCTTCTTGATATTAAGTTCCGTAAACAGATTATGGATATCCTTAAGGGTGGTTTCTCAGGTGATGTAAAGATCAATCTGTTTACTGCTACTCTTACACGCGATACGATTGAATTTGCAAAGCAGTTTATCAAAGACCCACTAATGATTCTTGTTAAGAAGGATAATCTCACTCTTGATGGTATTTCGCAATATTACGTTAATTTCGACGAGTGTAGCGATGAACATAAGTTCCAAGCTCTCTTAGACATCTATAAATGTATGCCTATTACAACCGTCATCATTTTCGTGAACACCAAGGAGAAGGCTCGTTGGTTGTCCGAGTATTTGGGACGCAATCAAATTTCATCAAATTATATTCATGGTGATCCTATGTCAGACGTAGATCGTCGCAAGGCCATGAATGAATTTAAATCGGGTAAAGTCCGTATTCTAGTAAGCACTGATCTATTGGCTCGTGGCATTGATGTCCAGCAAATTGGTCTTGTATTCAACTTTGAGATCCCCAGAGATCGCGAAGATTATCTCCATCGTATTGGTCGTTCAGGTCGTTATGGTCGCAAGGGTGTGGCTATTAACCTTATCAATCGTCAGGAGGTAGATCTTCTACTTAATATTCAACAAACATATGGTACCAAGATTGAAGAGCTACCATTGGATCTCAATCGTGTATGTTCAAATGTACACAGCTCAGAGAGTAGTGGTGCAGAATAAAGAATAGTATTTACCAATAAAACATATATGTATAAATAATATAATAATATAATATTATTTATATTTTTTTGTTGCAAATATATATTTATATTTTATGTTTGTGTATCACTTTCCGCGTAGAATTCATCATCATCGTCATCGTCGTTTTCATTTTCATCATTATTCCCACGAATATCATAACGACAATTAGGACAACGTACATTTGTTGTAAACCAACGATCAATACAGGTTTTATGGAATGTGTGTTGACAGTGATTAATTTGTCTCATACGTTGTCCTTCTGCGAAATTTTCAAAACAAATTGTACATTGCTGTTCCGTATGTGTCCCTGTCGCATCAATTACAGTTGTAGCAACAGCAATCTCTGTTGGTGAAGGATACACAATTACAGGTGTTAAATGATCAGTCAATGTTGCTCCAATAATATTAATAGTATTTGATGGTTGTGTAAAAATATTTAATAGTGAATCCATAAATTCAATATCACGTGTTGAAAATGCATTTAGAGAGGTTCGAAATAATGGCACAGAAGGCGCAGGAGCAGGTGGTATCGGCGGCGCTGGTGGTACAGATGCAGGTACAGGTACAGGTACAGGTGCAGGTGCAGGCGGCCAAAGCATCTCTGACGGAACTGTAGGACCTGGAACTGGAACTGAACGACTAGGACTACTTGCCCTTGACAATAGATTAGGCGTTATAATATTATTATAATATAAATTCATATTTCTCTGAGCAGCTGAAAAACGATCAGCTCTAAGACGAACTTGATCCCTAATATAAATTAAAATATCAGACGCTGTATTGAATCTTCCTAATGGTGCATATAATAAATCAGGAAAAAAATTATGAATATCATCAAAAAAAGGTATATTATATTGATATTCATATCCTCTATTACCAAACCCAGTAAAAGCCATCCTTACTATAATAAAATTGAGAGATAGTTTTAGATAGTTTAAATATTTAAGACAATCACTTATTATTATGTCGACCGAAGAAGAACCCTATGGTCTAAGCGGAATTGCAAATATTGGTAATACATGTTATGCAAATTCAGTTATTCAGGCAATTAGAGTAATTCCAGATATTATTGAAATTATCAATAAATCAGAAGTAGAAGAAACAGAGGAAAACACTAAACAACACAAAGTGTTTACAGCCTATCAAGATTTAATGCGTACTTTATGGGATAAACGAACAACTGTTGGTACTCATATTGCACCACGAAAGTTTTGGCAATATGTCCGTATGGCAGTTATAGATACTGTCTATGAAAGTTTTGCACATCCTATTCCACAGGACGCACACGAATTTCTCAATTATATACTTGATAATTGTCACGAACTTCTAAAATATCGAGTTTCTGAGACAGATGCCCCTATGTATAGTAGTCTTGGTGGGTTCACCAGTCCAATTGTTGATGCAACATTTGGATGGGATAAAATCGAAATTACTTGCGAAGGTTGCGGCAATGTTAGTTGCAAATTTGAAGCCTTCAATATGCTAAAAGTCGGTCTCAATAAGTTAGAATCTAAAACACTTACTGAACTATTAGAAGATGAACGTCGAAGTGAAATTATCGAAGGTTATAAATGTGATAAATGTAATAACTATGTAAATGGTTCTATGAAAAGGACATTTTGGAAATTGCCTCGTACTCTATTCTATGTACTTCGTCGGTTCAATCCAGATGGAACAAAAGATTGTAGTTCGTTTACTTATAATGGATCAACACTCTCACTTAATGAATTCTTCGCATCAGATGCGACGGATTTATCAAGAAATTATAATTATCATCCATTGGCTATTATTGATCATCTTGGTAGTCATCGCGGTGGACATTATATTGCACAAAATTATCATTATTTACAGCGTAAATGGTATCATTATGATGATGAAACATGTCGTGAATTAGAAGCTGGACCACTATTTAGTCCTAATAACTACATTATAATGTTCAGAGCATCAGTCTAAATGTAAGGACTTGTTGCAATATCCATGAATGATTCATATGCTGCACGACTCATCATAGCTGATGAGCCATTTTGTATTCCAACATCAGCCAAGAAAACAGTTTCTACACGTCCCATAAGTCCATCTGGATGACATACACGATAGTGTACATGAGGATCAAGACGACCACGGAAAGGAACAGCATATGCTTGTGGTGGACGTACTTTTAAGATTGCATATCCACGGCTATCTGCATGTGTGACACCAGCATTTTCATATGCCTGATAGGCCTCACGCCAATCAGTTAATTTTTCTAGTCCATCTGATGCTGGCTCTGCTGCCCAGTATAAAACCTTAGATCCGGGAGGAACACGCACCTTAACAGCAACAGATGCACCTGATGGAAGTCTCTCTGCTAAAACTGATGGTGGCATTACGGTTTCCCCGAGGAAAGGTAAATATGTATCTCGATCAAACATAATTGTTAGTGCAGCCAATCCTATTAGACCATAGATGGCGCGAGCAAGAAGACCACGACCAAAGATTAGTTCAAGAAATCCAAAACGGAACATAGCGACAAACCCATAATTGAGTGCAGCGACAATTAGGAAGATCATTGCGACTTTGAATGCCCATTTTTTGGCATAATGTATTTGATCACGACGATTCATCTATTTAAATCTATTTTTATTATAAAATTATAATGATTCCAATCTACAAACCATATTTAACACAATATAAAAAATCCGCTCTTGCTGCTATAGATAGTGAATGGATAAGTAATCATGGAATTTATGTCGATCTTGCAACCGATCTTCTCAAAAAGACTATTGACGTTAAATATTGTATTTTAATGAATAATGGTACATCCGCAACTCATTGTCTTTTTAAGGCACTGAAATTCAAACATCCTGAAATAAAGAAGATTTATGTCCCAAATAATGTTTTTATCGCACCATGGAATTGTGCCCTTCTTGAATATGAGCCTGAACAATTAGAAGTCGCGGAAATCAATCCACGCACTCTTAATATGGCAACAGATGTACCCTATATTCATTCTCTAGACGCCGGATCAGCAGTCCTAATTGTTCATAATTTAGGTAATATCATTAATGTCCCTTATTTAAAACGTTTGAGACCTGATCTAATTTTCATTGAAGATAATTGTGAAGGACTTTTCGGAAAATATGAAGGTAAATATACTGGGACATCAGATGCATCATTATGTTCTGCTGTCAGTTTCTATGGTAATAAAACTATTACTACTGGTGAAGGTGGAGCATTTTTTACTAATGATCTTGATCTCTATAAGTATATGAAGACATACTTTAGTCATGGTATGAGTGATCGTCGTTATATTCATAATATACTCGGTACAAATTATCGTATGACAAATATACAGGCAGCATTCTTATATGATCAATTAAATGATATTGAAACTATTTTGTCAATGAAGAAGAACATTGTGAATCATTATAAAAAACTTTTAGAAGATTATCATGAAGAAGGGAAGATATTTTATTTGGAAGAAGATTCTTATACCGAACAATCAAATTGGATGTTTATTCTTTTTATTCGTGGAATAATCTACGAAGAATTAGAGAAGTATATGCTAGAGAAGAATATTCAGATTCGTCCTCTCTTTTATGATATTCATGAACATGAACATTTGAAAAGTTTGAAGAAGACTTATCCTGACAAATCTGTTGATGAAATTCGAAGAATAGGTGTTATGTTACCTTCATATCCTGAACTTACATTAGATGAACAGAAATATATTGTTAATTGTATTAAGGAATTTATAACATTACTATAAAATATAGATTTAAAGTTTTTTAATTGATTTATTTCAGCAACTATGGAAATTATTGAAATTAATCAATCTAATTGTGATTTATTAAGAGAGTTTATATCAAAAGACCTATCACCACATTTTAGATATTTTAAAAGTAGGACAATAGAGACCTCACTACCTTCACATTTATATACAATAGTTCTTCGTTCATTAGATACTTCTATGATTGTAGGCTATGGACATCTTGATAAAGATGTTGCATCTAATAAAGTATGGTTAGGAATTTGTATACTTGATAGAAATCAAGGAAACGGTTTCGGTAATCAGATTATGAATGCATTAATTACTAAAGCAAAGCAGCTGAAACTTGAATCAATATTCCTAACTGTTGATCAAACAAATTATAAAGCTCGATTACTTTATTATAAATTTGGTTTTTGCGAAATTGTCAACATAAATAATAGTATTCAAATGGAACTAAAATTTAGTCTAGAATTACCTGTATCATATGGTGAGGCATTTGATAAATTAACAATCTTAGATATAAAATTAGAAAAAATTAAAGATAGTCGACGCGATGATGTTCAAAAAGAATATGATGCTATTTTTGAAAAAATAAATCCATTATTCAATATTAATGTAATGTATCATTATAACATTCTAAAAGATATTAATTTACGAATTTGGGAAATGCAAGATACATTTAGGGATAGTAGCAATATTGAAGAAAAAAATAAATTATGTAATGAAATTATTATTGATAATGACCGTAGATTTCGTGTTAAACATAAAATTAATTATCTCCTGGGTTCACATTTGAAAGAACAAAAAGGATATACTAAAAGGTGTATTTATGTTCAAGATACATTAAGTAATGGACTTATTCGTTATTATAGTACATTATATGATGAAGTTATTGTCCAATGTACAGAAGAAACAAATATTTTTGCAGATGATCCATCAATTAAATTAGTTTCTGGTAAATATATTGCTGATTTTATATCAGAAAACAAATTCGATATTGATGAAAAGACAATTAGAAAATATCACCATATTGCGTTACATCCGGTTTAAAAAAATATAATTTGTAAATTACGACGAATGCAGACACAAGCTCTTGTATATGGACATTTAGGATTAGGTGATATAATAAATAATATTGGTATGATTCGATATTTCAGAACTGTTTATGATAAAGTTACTGTAGTTACTTACAGGAAAAATTTAAATAATATTAAAAGTTTTTTTTCAGATGATGCTAAAATTGATTTCTATATTATTGATCAAGAATCAGATATTCATCCACTTTTAGGCTGTTCAAAGGAGAAATTAGCAGCAATTACAAATGGATATGATTTAAAATTCTCTGGACTAGCATCCTTAATTGTTACAAAAGAATCCAGATATAATGATGCATGGGCACCATTATGTTTTTATGAAGATGTTAAGATTGATCCATATTATTTTTGGAAATATTTCAAAATATTCTCGTCGCCAGGTAGTAAAGAATTATATGATCTTTTAAAAAATAGTGAATTTGCCGACAATTATATTATCACACATAGTACATGTTCGGAAGGAAAAGTATTTGATATTTCAACAGTTGAAAAAGTATTAAATTATGATAGAAATAAAACATTAATAATTGATTTGAATACAAATATTTATGAAGAATCACACCCTCTGCATTCAATTGCAGCTAAATTTATTAACAAACCATTAATAGATTTACCTGATTTAATTTGTAATGCACAAGCGGTTATTTTATCCGATAGCAGTATTTATTGTTTAGCTATTCATTTACCAATTAAAACAGATAAATGTTTCTATCATTTTCGTGATAATACAGAGCGTAGAGATCATTTATCATTCCTATATAATTTTGATGAACTAAAGATGCATGATGCTCCATCAATTAAAAGATTTAAAATATTACCCAAACTACCTGCACCTATTGTAAAATACTATTAAATATACATGAAATTAGGGAAATCATCGCGTCCTTCCTTCTTCTTCAAAAATACTTCTACATGTTCACGACGTACAATAAAAGGAAGACTAAAGTCTTTTACATAGAAAGGAAGACTAGGATTATTATACATTCGTAACATATTTATCTTCTGCACTATTGTCTCAATACAACGTTTCAATTCACGTACACCTTTTTGATCTGCTGCATATACGTTTATAATATGTTCCACTACATCCCGTGGAACTGATACACGTTCTGATAGAGCAACCTCTTTTAGAGCTGCTGGAAGAAGATAATTTTCTGCAATTGTGAGTTTTTCCTTATTTGTATATCCCTTAAGGTGAATAACATTCATACGATCAAGTAAAATCTTGTCAATCTTCGAAATATCGTTGGCTGAGAAGATGAACATCACATGACTGAGATCAATAGGCACACCTGCCAAATACTTGTCCTCGAATCCTTCGTTTTGAACCGGATCAGTCAAATGAACAAGAAGATTTTGTACTTCCTCACCTTTAGGGGTTGCACTGATTTTGTCCACTTCATCAAACATCATAATCATTGACATCGATTTAGAAGAAATTAGAGAAGATACAATCTTACCTGGATGAGAAGATTCATATACAAGTTGATGACCTGTATAAGTGCTTGCATCCGAATCACCACCAAGAGAAATAAATTGGAATGGCCATTCTAAGGCTGCTGCTATTCCATTCTTAATAAGTTGTGTTTTCCCTACACCTGGAGGACCGATCAAAAGAAGACTTTTACCACGAGCTGTTGGATTTGCTATCTTATTTGCAATAAATTGAAGAATTTGTAGTTTTGTCTCTTCTTGTCCAAA
>JACCDY010439956.1_pt1 | contig 58016 bp, 49 predicted proteins | sample 7446391 | NCBI WGS metagenome assembly JACCDY01 (sample SAMN15323451, study PRJNA562643) | freshwater metagenome | isolation source: river surface water | place: USA:Blue River Watershed | collected 2017-08-18
GGCATCCCCTTCGCCTACTGGGAGTATCAGGCGGGCTTCGGAATCTGGGATCCGGCCGCCGGACGCTGGCGGCAGGAGCTGCTCGACGCGCTGATGCGCTGACCGCTCATGGGTTGCGCGCGGTCCGGCCCGCGCCCATGCTCCTTGCATGACCCGGGCGTTCCTCCTCCTGCTCGCCGCCTCGCTTCAGGCCGCGCCGCTGTTCGACGGCGGGCGCTGGTACGGCCCGGTGGTGCTGCCCGCAACGCCGGCCGACGACGAATGGCGCGCGGCACGCACGCTCCAGGACCTCTGCGAGAAGGTGACGGGCGTCCGGCCCGAGCTGGTCACGGAAGGGCAGGGGGTCGCCCCCGCGGTCGGGCTCTTCGTCGGCCGCACCGCGGCCTTCGCCGCCACGGGCGTCATCGTGCCGGATCCGGAAGGCGACCTGCTCATGACCGCGGTCCGCGACGACCGGGTCTTCCTCCTTGGCGACTCGCCCGCCGCCACGCGCATGACGGTCGGGCGTTTCGCCGAACGCACGCTCGGGGTGACGTTTCTCTTCCCGGGACCTGACGGCACGGACTGGCGTCCGCTGGCGCGGGTGCTGCAGCCCGAGGGCGAGGTCTTCCGTCCGGCCTTCGCCTGGCGCTCGGTCAGCGGTCTTACGACCGAGGACGCGGAGGACTGGGCCTTCAGCGTCGGCTACGGCCGCGGGCTGAGCTTCTCGCACGGTCTGTTCCGCGCCTTCGGACCGCGCGAATGGAAGGAGGATCCGACGCTCTTCGTCGAGGTCGACGGGGTGCGCGTCCGGCCGACAGGCTCAGGCTACGATCCGAACCCGAACCTCTCCCATCCGAAGGCGGCGGAGCTGGGCGCGCGATTCACGCGCGACTGGTTCCACCGCCACCCCGACGCGTTCTGCGCGCCCCTCGGGGTGAATGACACGACGGAATACGGTGACGACGCCCCGTCCTCCGGCTGGTATCGCGACCGCCCGACGCGCACCGACCATGTCATCGGCTTCCTCAACGCGGTCGCGGATTCGTTCTGGGACCCGTCCGGCGACCTCACGGGGGAGCGCCGCGCCATCGGCACGCTCGCCTACTTCCATACGCTGGCGGCGCCGACGGTGCCGGTCCGCCCTGCGGTGTTCCCCTGGGTCTGCCTCGACCGCATGGGACATGCGGACCCTGCGTTCGCCCGCGAGGACGAGGCCAATCTCTCCGCCTGGGTGCGCTCGGGCGCGAGGCGCGTGGGAGCCTACGACTACTGGCATGGCGCCGACTATGCGACGCCTCACGTGGACTTCTCCGCCCAGGTTTCGGCCATCCGCACCGCGCATCGCGCCGGCGTGAAGGGCTGGTACGCCGAACTCTACCCCCTCTGGTCCTTCGACGCCCCGAAGGCATGGCTGGGCTCGCGTCTGCTCGCCGATCCCGCCGTCGACCCGCAGGCCTCGCTCGACCGCTGGTTCGACGCCGCCTACGGACCGGCCGGCGCACGCGTGCGTGACGCCTACGCCGTCATCGAGCGCGCCTGGGCCGCCGATGCGCGAAGCGGCGGCGGACGCGGCCTGGCCCGTTACATGAAGGAGAGTTCGGCGCGCGTCCTCACCGACGCCGACGCGGCCGCGGTCTCCGCCCGCGTGGCCGAGGCGCGCGCCCTGCCGGTCGGTGTCTCGCCCCGTGAGGCCGCCCAGCGTCGTCGGCTCGAGCGTTTCGCCGAAGCGTGGGAGCTCACGCTCGCGTTCCGCCGCGTGATCGCCGCGCGTGACGCCAGGCCCGCGACCGCCCCGCGCGCCGTCCGCGCCCTCAACGCCCTCACGGACGCCGAGGACGCCTTCGTCGTCGCCGAGAAGCGATTCAATCTCCGTCAGTCCTTCCATGGAAGCCCGGTGCGCTGGTCGGCCCTGCTGCACGCCGATCCCCGCGCCGCTTGGATCCGCCTCGCCTCATCGGAGCCCGGACCGCGCGCCGACCTGCCGTCCTGGGCCGCCCGCGAATCGCGCCTCGGCGCCCTCGTCGCCTATTCGGTCATCCGTTCAGGCGCGCCCGGGGAGAACGTGCATCGCATCGACCTCGGTTCGGTCGAGGACCGTCGCGGACTGCTCCGCATCGACGAGCACCGCCTGAACGCGGTGCGCTGGCACGAGGGAAGGCTGAGCGTGCGCGCGCCCTCGGGCACGCTGTCGCCGCGCCGCGCCTTCTCCGTCGTGCCCGGCACGCCCCTCGTGCTTTCCGCGGAACTCACGACGAGCGACGACCCTTCCGCCGAGGCCCGGCTCATCGTCCGCTTCCCGGGCTCACGCCGCCGTCCCCAGGACAGCGCGCTCGTCGGCCCCGCCGGAGGCGAGCTGGCGACCGTCGTCCCGCCCGACGCCACCACGGTCGAGTATGAGCTGGCCTTCGAGAGGTCCGTCGAGGTCCTCGGCCTCCGCCTCTCCGCCTTCCCCGCCGAAGTCCTGCGCTGAATGGCCAAGCGCCTCTTTGACATCGTCTTCTCCTTCGGGTGGCTCGTGCTCTTCCTGCCCCTGATGCTGGCCGTCGCGCTGCTCGTCCGGCTCCGCCTCGGCTCCCCTGTGCTCTTCATCCAGGAGCGTCCGGGCCTGCGCGGGCGTCCCTTCCGCATGGTGAAGTTCCGCACGATGACCGATGCGCGCGGACCGGACGGCGCGCTCCTGCCCGACGCCGTGCGCCTGACCCCGTTCGGCAAGTTCCTGCGCTCCACCACCCTCGACGAGTTTCCGGAGATGTGGAACGTCCTCCTCGGCGACATGAGCGTCGTCGGCCCGCGCCCGCTCCTCATGCGCTACTTGGAGCGCTACGACGCCTTCCAGGCCCGACGCATGGAAGTGAAGCCCGGCGTGACCGGCTGGGCGCAGGTCAACGGACGCAACGCGATCACCTGGGACGAGAAGTTCGCCCTCGACGTCTGGTACGTCGACCATCGGAGCTTCTGGCTGGACATGAAGATCGTCGTCCTGACCTTCTTCAGGGTATTCGCCCGCACCGGGATCAACGCCGGGGAGGGGAAGATGGTGGAGGAGTTTCGCGGCAGTAATCATCACTAGAGGCTCAGAGGCCCGGAGGCTCGGTTGACCAGAAAGAGGCGTTGTCAGTCTTGGTCTGCTTTCAGACGTTGCTGGCGTACGCGTATGAGGCCGCCCAGCATGCGTTCGACTTCGCCTCGTTTCTCGCAGAGACGGTCATAGGTTTCGGCGTCAAGCCAGCCCACGTCGTGCGCGATCCAAAGTTGAGTCTCTAGTTCGGCGAGGGAGCCACGTGCGATTCGGAGAAAATTAAGGGCATCCTTGTTGCTGCTCCGGTCATTGCCCTCGGCTATATTCGAGGGCACGGAGAGCGCAGCCCTGCCCATCTGATCGCAGAAGGCATAATGAGGGCGCAGCGCAGGCGAAGAGCAGGCTCGGTAGACGTCAGACGACAGCGATCTGGAAAGTTTCCATACGTGCAGGTCTCGGAAAGTGAAAATGCCAGGCCGGCCTGGCGGCGGATTGGTATCCATCGGGTCAACGTAATCACCCGCCTGCCCAAGGCATTAAAGGACTCCTGAAGTCTCGCACCTAAAGGGTTCATCTGGCTACGGCCAATGCCTCTTCCGGCTTCCGGTCAATTGAGCCTCTGGGCCTCTGAGCAGCCGCCGCGAGTTAGAGGCTTAGTTGAACAGAGGCTCGGAGGCCCAGAGCAGAACAGGTTCTGGCTCTAAGTCGCCGCTGGGCCGTTAAAGCCACAGATCTATGCTCTGAAATGGGCCCGTCTGGTCAATTGAGCCTCTGGGCCTCCGGGCCTCTAACGTTTTACGCCGAGAGGCCGAAGCACAGGATCTTGCGCGAGGGGTAGCCCGACCGGCGTTCCGCCGGCTTGCGCGGACTGATACAGCGCGAGGATGACTTCGACGGCGACGCGGCCCTGGGCGCCGTCGACGGAGGGCGGCCGGCCGGAACGGATCGCGGCGACGGCGTCCTCAAGGTTCGAGCGATGCCAGGCGTGGCCGATGGCCTTGGGGTCGTTGGCCCCGGCGCCGCCCCCTTCCACGGCCGGCGCGAGAAGCGCGGCGTCCGCGGGCAGCGGAGGGTCGAAGTCGAAGGCCGAGAGCTTGTCGTCACGCAGGACGGCCGAGCCCTTGGTGCCGTGGATGCGGATCTCCGCCGGGAAGCCCGTGGACGACCAGCAGGCCGTCGAGCCCGCGAGGGTCGCGCGCGCCCCGTCGGCGAACTCGATCCAGCCGGCGGCCACGTCCTCGACCTCCACGCCCTCGTGCGCCATCAGCCCCGCCGTGGCGGAGACGCGGCGCACCGGACCCATCAGCCAGAGCAGCAGGTCGATGGTGTGGATGCCCTGGTTCATGAGCGCGCCGCCGCCGTCGAGGGCGAACGTGCCGCGCCAGGCCGCGGAATCGTAGTAAGCCTGCGTGCGCCACCAGGGGATGAGCGCGCCCGCCATCGTCAGGCGGCCGAAGCGTCCCGCGGCCAGCGCCGCCTTGAGCGCCACCGCGCCGGCGCCGAAGCGCCGAGGCAGGATGCCCGCGAGCGTGACGCCCGTCTTGGAGCAGGCCGCGATGAGCGCGTCGCAACGGGCCAGCGTGACCTCGAGGGGCTTCTCCACCACGACGTGCTTGCCGGCCTTGGCGCAGGCCGAGGCCGGCCCGAGATGGTCGCCGCTCGGCGTGCAGAGGCAGACCACGTCCACGTCGGGCCGGGCGAGCATCGCCTCGGGCGTCTCCTCGGCCGCGCAGCCGTGCTTCGCGGCGAACTCCTGCGCCTTGGCCGGGGTGCGGTTGCAGACGGCGACGAGCCTCACGCCCGGGATCTCGGCGAGGGCGCGGGCGTGGAACTCGGCGATCATGCCGGTGCCCCAGATGGCGAATCCAAGCGTCTTCTGGCTCATGGCGTGACGCCACTTTCCCCGCGCGCGTGAGGACGGGCAAGCCCCAAGCGGCCATGGCAACGGGCTTGCCAAGGCCTCCCGCAGACGGCTTCCTTCACGGCACGCCCGGCCATGCCTTCCGACCGACTTCCGCTGAGCGCCTTCATCATCTGCAAGAACGAGGCCGCGGTCATCGGCAACTGCGTGAGGACGCTCGCCGAGTGCGAGGAGATCGTGGTCGTGGACTCCGGCTCGACCGACGGCACCCTGGACGTCCTGCGCGGGCTCCAGGGCGAGGGCTTCCCGTTGCGCGTCATCGAGCGCCCCTGGCCGGGCTTCGCCGCCCAGAAGCAGTTCGCGCTCGAACAGTGCACGCGGCCGTGGGCGATCAATGTCGACGCCGACGAGCGGCTCGACCCGGACTTCCGTCGCGCGCTGCCGGGACTGCTCGCCGCCCCGGAGTCCGTGGCCGCCTGGCGCATCCTCCGCCGGCCCTACCTCGTCGGCGGCGGCTACGCCCCCCGCGCCGCCCATGAGGGACGCATGCTGCGCCTCGTCCGGCGTGAGCGCGCCCGCTACAACCTGGCCCTGCTCGTGCACGAGGCCATGCTCGTCCAGGGCGAGGTGCGGGACGCGCCGGACGGCACGCTGCTGCATTTCCGCACGCAGACCGTCGATGAGCAGGCGCGCAAGGAGGCCGGTTACGCCGTGCTCAAGGCCCGGCAGCTCGCCGGCGAGGGCAAGCGTCCCCGGATCCTGCGGATGCTCTTCAACCCCTTCGTCTACTTCGCCCGCTACTACTTCGTGCGCCGCATGTTCCTCTGCGGCTGGCCGGGCTTCATCACCGCCGCCAACGCCGCCCTGTACACCTTCCTCTGCGAGGCGCGCCTCTGGCAGGACGCCCACGCCCGGGACGCCGCGGAGGACGACCGCCGCGCCAGCGGGCTCTGAACCATGCGCCTCTTCCACACCCACTTCGGCAGGGACGGCGGCGCGGAGCGCTTCTTCGTGAGCCTGGTCAACGCCCTGGCCGAGGCCGGCGTTGACCAGACGCTCCTCATCCGCCCCGGCCGCGCCTGGCGCGACCAGCTGCCCGCGTCCGCCGAGGTGCACGAGGGACTCCCGCGCCTGCTCACGCCCTCCCGATTCCTCCTGCCGTGGAAGTTCGGCCGTCTGCTCCGCGCTCAGCGGCCCGCCGGCATCCTCGCCTGGATGCCGCGCGCGGCCGACTTCATGCCCGAATGGAAGGGCGGCCTGCGGGCCGCGCGGCTCGGCGACTACCCGACCTCGCTCAAGCACTTCCGCAACGTCGACCTGCTCGTCTGCAACACCCCGGGCATCGCCGAGCACGTGAAGCGCCTCGGCTGGACGCGGCCCGCGCGCGTCATCTCGAACTTCACCCTCGTCCGCCCCGCCGCGCCCCTGCCTCGTGAGGCGCTCGGCTCCTCCGCGGGCGCGTTCACCGTCCTCGGCGTCGGGCGGCTGGTCCGCCGCAAGGGCTTCCACACGCTCATCGAGGCGATCCGCGAGGTTCCGGAGGCTCGACTCTGCATCCTCGGCGAAGGCGAGGAGGAGGCCGACCTCCGCCGTCAGGCCGCCGAGATGGGCGTCGCCGACCGCGTGCGTTTCGCCGGCTGGCAGGCCGATCCCGCCCCATGGCTCTCGGCCTGCGACGTCTTCGTGATGCCCTCCGTCCACGAGCCGCTCGGCAACGTCATCCTCGAGGCCTGGGGCGCCGGCGTCCCGGTCGTCTCCTCGCGCTCCGAGGGCCCCAGCTGGATGATGCACGAGGGCGAGGACGGGCTGCTCTTCGGACTCGAGGACGCCGCGGGCCTCGCCGCCGCCCTGCGCCGCCTGCGCGACGACCGCGCCCTGCGCGCCCGGCTCGTCGAGGGCGGACGCCGCACGCTCGACGCCACTTTCTCGAAGGCCGCCGTGACGCGCGCCTACGTCGACCTCTTCACCAACCCCCTCTCCGACTGACATGGCCTCGCCGTTCCGCAACCTCAAGTCCGCCTTCCGCCGGCTCATCGGCGCCAGGACGGTCACCCTCGACGGCGTCACGGTCTCGACCGACCCCGCCGTCGTCAGCCGCCAGGTCCGCTCCGGGATCTTCAAGGAGACCTACGAGGAGCCCGAGCGCATCCTCATCCGCGAGGGTCTGCGGCCCGGCGACCGCGTGCTCGAGATCGGCGGCGGGGTCGGCTTCGTCTCCCTTCTCTGCGCCCGCATCGTCGGGGCCGACAACGTCCTCACCTACGAGGCCAACCCCGCGATGCACAAGGTCATCCGCGCCAACTACGCCCTCAACGGCCTCGAGCCCCGCCTGCGCGGCCGGGCGCTCACCGCCCATGGCGGCGACGTGACGTTCTTCGTCAACGACAACATCATCTCCAGCAGCGTCTACCAGCGGGAGGGCGGCCGCGCGGTCACCGTGCCTTCCGACGCGATCGACGCGGCCCTCGCCGAATGGCGCCCGACGGTGCTGGTCATGGACGTCGAGGGCGCGGAGGTCGACATCCTCACCGCCTCGGCCCTGCCCGGCCTGAAGCGCATCGTGCTCGAGCTGCACCCGCACGTCGTGGGCCCCGAGGCGGTCGCCCGCCTGCGCGCGCACCTCTCCGGCCTGGGCTTCCATGAGGCCCGAGCCGTCCAGAAGTCCTCGCTCTTCAGCCGCGGCGGCTGAACGCGCTCAGCTCCGCGGGCCGTACTTGCGGGGCGCGGGGGAGGAGGGCGCCTGCGCCTCCACCTGCACGCCCATGCACGCCGGATGCCGGCCGAACTCGCCGTAGCTGGCGAAGTCGAAACGCGTCGTCATCCCGCGCGCGGCCTCGGCCACGAGCACGCGCCCGTCCGGCTGCACGAAGCCGACCTGCACGATCGTGGGTCCGTCGACGCGGCGCGCGTGGCTCACCAGGCGCTCCATGAAGTCGCCCGCCTCGGGGCCGGGACGCAGCGCGAAGAGGACCTTCTTGAGCAGCCCCGGCGCGGTCCGCAGCGGACGGACGGCGTGCGCGTTCACCATCCACTCCTCGCGTTCCTCACGGAACACCAGCCGGGCGTCGACGATGACGTGCGAGCCGTCCATCAGCAGCGGCAGCTCGCCCTCCTTCAGGGCCGCGGCCGCCTCGTAGGCCTCCGAGAACATCATCACCGGCACCGTGGCCGAGCGGGTGGCGACCTGGAAGAGGGCCCAGGGGCGGTTGTCCTTCTTCGAGATCTTCTTCTCCAGCATGCTCACGATGCCGCACAGGCGCACCGGGTGACGCTCCTTGCGGTCCAGTTCGAGCCGCTCCGGCGGGCCGGACAGCGTCGCCACCGCCTCGTCGAGGCCGTGGTAGTCCGCCAACGGATGCCCGCTGAGGTAGAAGCCGAGCAGCTGCTTCTCCCCGTTGAGCTTCTCGAGCTTGGGCATCGGCGCCGAGCGGCGGATGATGAGGTCGGCCTGGCGCACGTCGCCCGCGGCGTCGTCGGCCAGCATGTCGAAGAGGCTGCCCTGGCCGGACGCGCGCTCCTTGCGCTCCGTCGAGTGATGGCGGCGCACCGACTCGACCGAGTCGACCAGGTGCTGGCGGTCCTCGCCCGTGCCGTCGAAGGCGCCGGCGCGGATCAGGCAGTCGAGCGTCCGCGCGTTGACGTCCTGGTCGCCCATGCGCGCGACGAACTCGGAGAAGCCGCGGAAGGGCCCGTTCTTGGCGCGCTCCGCCACGACCGCGCGCGCGGCCACGTCGCCCACGCCCTTGATCGCCCCCAGGCCGAAGCGGATCGCGTTGTCGGCCGGCACCGGCGTGAAGTCGGTGTCGGAGAGGTTCACGTCGGGCCCGAGCATCTTGAGCCCGATCGCCTCGGCCTCGCCCACGAACTCGGCCAGCTTGTCGGAGTTGCCCTGCTCGGAGGTGAGCACGGCGGCCATGAACTCGACCGGGTAGTTGGCCTTGAGGTAGGCCGTGCGCCAGGAGAGCACGGCGTAGGCCGCGGAGTGCGACTTGTTGAAGCCGTACTCGGCGAACTTCTCGAGGATGGCGAAGACTTCCTCGGCCTTCTTCCTCTCGATGCCGTTCGTGGCTTTGGCGCCCTCGACGAAGACCGAGCGCTGCTGCTCCATCTCCTCCTTGATCTTCTTGCCCATCGCGCGGCGGAGCATGTCGGCGCCGCCGAGCGTGTAGCCGGCCACGACCCGCGCCGCCTCCATCACCTGCTCCTGGTAGACCAGGATGCCGTAGGTCTCCCGGGCGACCTTCTCAAGGAGCGGGTGGGCGTACTTGACCGTGGAGGGGTCCTTCTTGCCGCGGACGTAGTCCGGGATGAACTGCATCGGGCCCGGGCGGTAGAGCGCGATGAGCGCCACGATCTCGTCGATGGACGAGATGCTGAACTGCCGGCAGAGGGACTGCATGCCGCCGGATTCGAGCTGGAACACGCCCACCGTGCGGGCGTCGTTGAGCAGGGCGTAGGTCTTCGCGTCCTCGAAGCCGACCTTCTCGATGTCGAAGTCGGGCCGCTTCCGGTGGCGCCGCACGAGGCGCTGCGCGTCGTCGATGACGGTCAGCGTCTTGAGCCCGAGGAAGTCCATCTTCAGCAGCCCGAGCTTTTCGACCGGATCCTTGGCGTACTGCGTGGTGAGGTCGCCTTCCTGCACCGTGACGGGGATGATGTCCGTCAGCGGGCGGTCGGCGATGATCATGCCGCAGGCGTGCTTGCCGGAGTTGCGGACCATGCCCTCGATGACGCGGCCTGTCTCGATGATCTCCGCCGCCTGGGGGTTCGCCTCCACCTCGGCGCTCAGCTCGTTGGACTTCTTCAGCGCGTCCTCGAGGGAGATGTTGATGTCGTCTGGGACGAGCTTGGCCAGGCGGTTGGTCTCGACGAAGGGCAGGTCGCGGATGCGGGCCAGGTCGCGCACGACCATCTTGGCCCCGAAGGTGCCGAAGGTGATGATGTTCGCCACGCGGTCCTCGCCGTACTTGCGGCGCACGTAGGCCACGACCTCGTCGCGGCGGCGCATGCAGAAGTCGATGTCGAAGTCGGGCGCGGAGACGCGCTCGGGGTTGAGGAAGCGCTCGAAGAGCAGGCCGAACCGGATGGGGTCGATGTCGGTGATCTTCAGGCAGTAGGCCACGATGGAGCCGGCGCCGGAGCCGCGGCCGGGCCCGACGGGGATGTCCTGCCGGCGCGCCCAGTCGATGAAGTCCCAGACGATGAGGAAGTAGTCGACGAAGCCCGTGCCGGCGATGACGCCGAGCTCGAAGTCGACGCGGCGGCAGAGCTCGGCGGGGCTGGCCTGCCCGGGCCCCGGCGCCTTCTCGTCCTTCCACGCCGCGGAGTCGTCGTAGTCCACGCCGTAGCGCTCCTTCAGCCCGCGCTTCACCTGCTCGAGCAGGTAGGAGCCGTTGGCGCGCATCTTGTCGCGCGCCGCCGCGTCCACCTTGAACGCGGCCTCCTTGCCCTGCGCCGCGAGCAGGCCGTTCTTCAGCCGCTCGTAGTCGTCGAGGATGACGTCGAACTTCGCCGCGGGCTTCGGTCTCACCTCGGGCGGGAAGACGTACACCGGGTAGTTGTTCTGTCCCACGGGCAGCTTGACGTCGCACATCTCGGCGACCGCCACGGTGTTGGTGATCGCCTCGGGCACCTCGGAGAACACGCGCCGCATCTCGGCCTCGCTCTTGAGGTAGAACTCGCGCGCGGGGTAGCGCATGCGGCGCTCGTCGGCCAGGCGCGCCCCGGTCTGGATGCAGAGCATGGCGTCGTGCGCGGTGGCGTCGCCCTCGCCGACGTAGTGCACGTCGTTGGTGGCCACGACGCGCAGGCGGAACTCCTCGGCCAGGCGGAGCAGCGGCGCGATGATGCGCTTCTGCTCCTCGATGCCGTGGTCCATGATCTCGATCACGAAGTTCTCCCGCCCGAAGATCTCGACGAAGCGGCCGCAGGCCTTGCGCGCGCCTTCATAGTCGTCCTTGAGCAGGTGCTGCGGGATGACGCCCTGCAGGCAGCCGGAGAAGCCGATGAGCCCCTCGGCGTGGGCGGCCAGCTGCGTCAGGTCGGTGCGCGGCTTGTAGTGCAGGCCGCGGACGTGCGCGTCGGAGACGAGCTTGGTGAGGTTCTGGTAGCCCTTGAAGCTGCGGGCCAGCACGCCCATGTGGTAGTAGCGGTGCTCACGGCGGTCGGGCTTGTCGGTGAGGGCGTGGTCCCACACGAGGTAGAGCTCGCAGCCGAGGAGGGGCTTGAGCTTCACGTCGCCCTTGGAGCGCTGCTTGGCCTCGTTCCAGAAGTCGAAGAGGCCGAAGAGGTTCCCGTGGTCGGTGATGGCCACGGCGCGCATGTTCATGTCGCACGCGCGGGCCATCAGGCGGTCGATGCGGCTGCAGCCGTCCAGCATGCTGTAGTCCGTGTGGACGTGCAGGTGGACGAAGTCGCGGCTCTCGTGCTCGGCGGCCATGCTGGGGAGGGCCATCCTAGGGACGCCCGCGGGGGATGGGGAAGGGCAAAGGGCCGCGGCGGCGGCCCGGGCTCACTTCACCTTCAGGAAGGTCCGCTTGCCGGCCTGGATGACGAGTTCTCCCGCCGGCCGGGCGACCTTGCGGGCGGGGTCCGCGACCTTCTCCTCGTCGAGGCGGACGGCGCCGCCCTCGATCAGGCGGCGGACCTCCTTCTTGGACGGGAACAGGCCGGTGGCGGCCAGCAGGTCGACGACGCCGACCTCGGCCGCGCCGCCTGAGAGGGCGTCCCAGGCGAACTCGGGCATGTCGCTGCGCACGCCGCCCTTGGAGAAGACGTTCTCGAACTCGGCCCGCTCACGCGCCCCGGCGCCCTCCCCGTGGAACTTGTCCGTGAGGCGCGCGGCCAGGCGCTTCTTGGCCTCCATCGGGTGGAGGGCCCTGAGCTCCGCGACCTCGGCCGGCGCGGCCAGCAGGAGGAGGTCGTAGTAGGCCCACATGGTGGCGTCGGGCACCGACATGATGCGCCCGAACATGTCCTTGGCCGCGTGGTTGAAGGCGATGTAGTTGCCGAGGCTCTTCGACATCTTCTTCTCGCCGTCGAGGCCCACGAGGAGGGGCATGCCGAGGACGGCCTGCGGCGGCTGTCCGTGCTGCTCCTGGAGGTCGCGGCCGACGAGCATGTTGAAGAGCTGGTCGCTGCCGCCGATCTCGACGTCGGCCTTGAGCTCGACGGAGTCGTGTCCCTGCAGGAGGGGGTAGAGGAACTCGACGAGGGAGATGGGGACGTTGGCGGCGTGACGCTTGGCGAAGTCGTCGCGCGCGAGCATCTGCGCCACGGTCATGCGGCGGCTGAGCTGGAGGGCGTCGAGGAAGGACATCTTCCCGAACCACTCGCTGTTGCGGCGGACCTCGGTCTTCTGCGGATCGAGGATGCGGAAGGCCTGGTCGAGGTACGTGCGCGCGTTCTCCTCGATCTCGGCCTCGCTGAGCACGGGACGGGTCTCCGACTTCCCGGTGGGGTCGCCGATGCGCGTGGTGTAGTCGCCGATGATGAGGACGGCCTGATGGCCCATGTCCTGGAATTCGCGGAGCTTCTGGAAGACGACCATGTGCCCGAAGGTCAGGTCGGGCCGGGTCGGGTCCACGCCCAGCTTCACGCGCAGGCGGCGCCCCTCCTTGAGGCGCTTGAGCACGTCCTCGCCGCCGATGAACTTCTCGGCTCGGGCGCGCATCCGCTGCAGCTGCTCCTCGGGGGACATGCGTCCAATGTTCCCGAACCCGCCCCGGGGGGAAGTTTAAATTGGCCGGCGCAGGCCGCCGAGGTCGGGGCCGAACCCGCCCCGTCCGCTTCCGGCCCCCGGCCGGCCGTCATGTCAGCCGGTCAACTCGCCCGCACCCTTGCCCTTCGCGGGGTTCCGGCTCCTAATGCAGGCATGGACTTCGTCCGGGAGCTCACCGAATACGTCAGGCACGCCAGCGTCTCGACCGATCCCGCCTTCCGTGCGGGGATGGAGGGCGCCCGTGAGCACTGCTGCGGGCTGCTCCGCCAGGCGGGGCTCGAGGTCGAAGTGGTCCCCACGCCGCTGCACCCGGTCGTGATCGGCCGACGCCGCGGGCCGGCCGAATGGCCCCATGTCGTGCTCTACGGCCACTACGACGTCCAGCCCGCGGATCCGCTGGACCTCTGGACCACGCCCGCCTTCGAGCCCGCCGTGCGCGACGGTCGCATCTGGGGCCGGGGCACCGCCGACAACAAGGGACCGCACCTCGTCGCCGTCGCCGCGCTGGCCGAGCTGCTCCGCCGCCGGCCGGACCTCCCGCTGCGCATCACGTTCCTCATCGAGGGCGAGGAGGAGATCGGCTCGCCGAGTTTCCCGGAGTTCCTCCACGCGAGGAAGGCCGAACTGGCCGAGGCCGACTGCGTCATCCTCTCCGACACCGCCAGCCCGAGCCCCGACCAGATCGTGATCACCACCGGCCTGCGCGGGCTGGTCGGAATGGAGATCGGCCTGGTAGGGCCCAAGTCCGACCTGCACTCCGGACTCTTCGGCGGCGCGGTCTACAACCCCATCCAGGCGCTGACGGAACTCTGCGCGTCCCTCCACGACGCCGACAACGCCGTGGCGGTGGAAGGTTTCTACGAAGGCGTCGAGGCTCCCGCCCGCTGGGAACGTGACGAGCTGCGCCGTTACCCGCTTTCCGAGGACGACTTCCGGCGCTCGCTGGGCGTCGACGAGCTGCACCCCGGCCCCGGCATGGACGGCCTCGAGGCCGTGCGCTTCGGGCCGACGCTCGAGTTCAACGGCATCGGCGGCGGCTACCAGGGCGCCGGCACCAAGACCGTCATCCCGTCGCGCGTCTTCGCCAAGCTCACCTGCCGGCTCGTGCCGGGGCAGGACCCCGCCGACATCTTCCGTCGCGTCTCCGAGGCCGTGCGCGCCCGCGCCCCCAAGGGCGTGCGCGTCGAGATCCGCGAGACGCAGGGCAACCCGGCCTACTTCGTCTGCCCGCCCGACCGGCCCAACACGCCGCCCGGCCAGAACCCCGTGCTCGCCCGCGCGTTCCGCGAGGCCGACCGCGCGGTCGCCGAGGCCTTCGGCCGGCCGCCGCTCTACCTGCGCGAAGGCGGCAGCGTGCCCATCATCGGCGACATCCGCCGCGAGACCGGACTCGACGCCGTGATGATCGGGCTCTTCACGCCGGAGTCCCGCCTCCACGCCCCGGACGAGAACTTCGAGCTCAAGATGGCCGAACGCGCCATCAGGGCCTACGGACTGCTGCTCGAGCGCCTCGCGGGCTCGCCGCGCCGCTGACGGCATGGCCGGGCGCACGGTCAGGCTCGCCGCCGACACGGTCACCCGCGAGGACATGGACGCGCTGGCCGACTGGCTGCGCGCCGGGCCCCGCGTCACGATGGGGCCGCTCACCGCGGAGTTCGAGCGGCGGTTCGCCGCCGCGATCGGCTCTCCGCACGCCGTGATGGTCAACAGCGGCTCCTCCGCCAACCTCATCATGGCGCAGGCGCTGCTCGAGTCAGGCCGCCTGCGCAACCGCAAGGTCGTCGTGCCCGCCGTCTCCTGGGCCACGACCCTCGCGCCCTTCATGCAGCTGGGGTTCGAGTGCCTGCTCTGCGACGCGGGCGCGGATGACCTCGGGCTCGACCTCGGCCACCTGGAGCGACTGCTCCTCGAACACCGGCCCGGCCTGCTCATCCTCGTCCATGTGCTCGGCCGGCCGAACCGCATGGCCGAAATCACGGAGCTCTGCGAACGGCACGGCTGCCTCGTCATCGAGGACGCATGCGAGGCCCTCGGGTCCGAATACCGGGGACGCAAGGCCGGCACGCTCTCCCTCGCGGGCTCCTTCTCCTTCTACTTCGGTCACCACCTCTCGACCGTCGAGGGCGGCGCGGTCGCGGTCTCCGACCCCGGCCTGCACGCGCTCCTGCTTTCCGTCCGTTCACACGGCTGGGCGCGCGACGTCCCGGAGCCGTTCCGCTCCGACTGGCGGCGTGAGCACGGCACCGACGCCTTCCGCGAGCTCTACACTTTCTATCACGCGGGCTTCAACGTCCGCCCCACCGAGCTCAACGCCTTCCTGGGCCTCCGTCAGTTGGAACGGCTGCCCGCGGTCACGGCCGCGCGCGAACGGAACTTCCGGCTCTACCGCGAGGCCCTGCCGGACTTCTGGTGCCAGTCCGGCGAGGGCGGCCCGGTCTCAAGCTTCGCCTACGGCACCTTCGTCGCCAACCGCGCCGAGACCGCCCGCCACCTCGCCGACCGCGGCGTCGAATGCCGCCCGCTTGTCTGCGGCTCGATGGGGCGTCAGCCGTTCTGGGTCCGCCGCCATGGGATCACGGCCCTGCCGGTCGCCGACAAGGTTCATGAGCAGGGACTCTACCTCCCCAATCATGCCGACTTGTCGCCGGATGACGTCGCCTACGTCGCCGAGGCATTCCGCGAGGTCGCCCGCCCCGCCTGAGGCGAAGGCCTCGAAAAAGCCCTTTTCGGGGCGTTTTGCTCGCTGAAGGGCGGTTTTCGCCTTCCGCCGCCGCCTCCGAGCCGCCAACCTCCTGACTTCCAGCCATGGCCGTCTTCCGCAAGCGCACCCACACTCCGACTCCCAAGAAGAAGGACATTCCCGCCGGACTCTGGGTGAAGTGCCCGTCCACCGGCGAGATGGTCTACACCAAGGACCTCGAGGCCAACTGGAACGTCTTCCCGGTCTCCGGCTATCATGAGCGCCTGCCCGCCCGCCGCCGCATCGAGCTCCTCATCGACGAGGGCACTTGGAAGGAGACCGACGCCCGGCTCGCCTCCCGCGACCCCCTGAAGTTCACCGCCGGCGGCTCCTACCCCGAGCGCGTCGCCCAGCACCAGAAGAAGTCCGGCCTCCGTGACTCCGTCATCTGCGGCCACGGCAGGATGGACGGCCTCCCGGTCAGCCTCGCCGTGATGGACTTCGCCTTCATGGGCGCCTCCATGGGCTCGGTCGCCGGCGAGAAGGTCACCCGCGCCATCGAGCGCGCGCTCAAGATGAAGTGCCCCTGCGTCGTCGTCTGCGCCTCGGGCGGAGCCCGCATGCAGGAGGGCATCCTCTCCCTCATGCAGATGGCCAAGACGTCCGCCGCGCTCGCCCGGCTGCGCGAGGCAGGCCTGCCCTACGTCGCCGTGCTCACCAATCCCACCATGGCGGGCGTGATGGCCAGCTACGCCACGCTCGGCGACGTCATCGTGGCCGAGCCCGGCGCGCTCATCGGCTTCGCCGGCGCGCGCGTCATCAAGGAGACGACCAACCAGGACCTGCCCGACGGCTTCCAGACCTCGGAATTCCTGCTCAAGCGCGGCCTCATCGACATGATCGTCGAGCGCAAGGAGATGAAGGCCAGGCTCTCCAGCCTGCTCCGCGCCTTCACCCACGCCCGCCGCCGGCCGACCCGCGCCCACGCGGCCTGATCCGGCGCCGATGGACGCGGACGCGACGATCCGCTGGCTGACCGGACTGCGCAACCTGGGCTCGCGGCTCGGGGTCGACCGCATGCGCGCGCTCTCCGCCCGGCTCGGCCATCCCGAGCTCGCCGCCCCCTGCTTCCACGTCGCGGGCACCAACGGCAAGGGCTCCACGTGCGCGATGATCGAGGCGGTGCAGCGCGCGCACGGCCGTCTGACGGGGCTCTACACGAGTCCGCACCTGGTCTCGGTCGGCGAACGCATCCGGGTCGGACGGCAGGCGGTCAGCGAGGCGCGCGTGGCCGAGCTCGCCGAGGCGCTCCGGCCGCATCACGACGCGCTCGTCGCACAGGACCCGGACCTCGCGCCGACGTTCTTCGAGCTGATCACCGCCGCGGCGCTGCTCGAGTTCCGCGAGCGACGCGCCGAGGTCAACGTCCTGGAGACCGGGCTCGGCGGCCGTCTCGACGCGACCAATGTCTGCGCGCCCGAGGTCACCGTCATCACGTCCATCGGGCTCGACCATCAGGAATTTCTCGGCCCGACGTACGCGGACATCGCACGGGAGAAGGCCGGCATCATCAAGCCCGGCGTGCCCTGCGTCATGGCCGACCTGCCGCCCGAGGCCGAGGCGGCCGTGCGCGCCCGCGCCGCGGAAGTCGGCGCGCCGTTGCACCTCGTCCGCGAACGTTTCCGTGACGGACTGCCGGAGTGCGGCATGGCCGGCGAGCACCAGCGGCGCAACGCCGGCGCGGCCCTGCTCGCGTGCGAGCTGGCCGCCCGGCTCCCCGTGAGGGACGACGTCGCGCGCGAGGCGCTGCGCTCGGCGACTTGGGAGGGGCGCTGGCAACGGCTGCCCCTTGATGACGGCCGCGTCCTCGTCGTCGACGGCGCCCACAATGAGGAGGGCGCCCGCGCGGCCGAGGCGCTCCTCGCCGACCTCGGTTCCCCGACGGTCATCCTGGGCGCGCTCGGCGCGGCGCGCGCACGGCCGCTGGTCGAGGCGGCCGCCCGCCACGCCGCCCGGCTCATCTTCGTGCGTCCCGACGATGAGCGCGCGTGCGACCCCGCCGAGCTTCTCGCCCTGGTGCCCGCGGCCTTCCGCGGCGAGGCGTCGGTCGCGCGCACGGCCGACCTCTTCCCCGCGCCGGGACGTTGCGCCGCTCCCGGCGACGCCGTCGTCGCGATCGGCTCGCTCTACCTGGTGGGCGAGGTCATCGCCCGTCATTCCGGTCGCCGCCGCGACGCGCTGCAGGACCGGCTCAACGCGCCCCGATGAGCGACTGGAAGTTCGTCCCGCCCGGATCGGATCCGCCCAAGGTCGACCCCGCCGACCTGCCCGGCTGGCTGCTCGCGGAGGATGACGACTACCTCGTTTTCGACAAGCCGGGCTGGCTCGTCTGCCATCCCTCGAAGGACGGCCCGTGGTCGTCGCTCGTGGGCGCGGTCAAGGAATGGCGGGGCATGGAGGTCTCCCACCTCGTCAGCCGCCTCGACCGTGAGACAAGCGGCATCATCCTCATCGCGAAGCATTACGCAGCGGCCTCGGCCGCGCAGACCGCCATCGAGCGACGGCTGGTCCTCAAGACATACCATGCGATCCTGCGGGGCGAGCTGAAGGAGCCCGTCACGGTCGACCAGCCGCTCGGACCCGACGAGACCAGCGAGGTCGTGGTGAAGACCGCCGTCCGTCCCGGACCGGGCTCCCTGCCGGCCGCGACGTTCTTCGAGCCGCTGCTCACCGGCGGCGGATACACCCTCGCGCGCGTCCAGCCGCACACCGGCCGCAAGCACCAGATCCGCGCCCACGCGCTCTGGCTCGGGCATCCGGTCGCCGGCGACAAGATGTACGGCGGCGACGACACGCTCTTCCTCGAGTTCATCGCGCACGGATGGACGCCGCGGCTGGCCGCGAAGCTCGAGTTCGGCCGCCAGGCGCTGCACGCGAGCCGCCTCGACTTCCGCTCGCCCGCCTTCACGCGCACGTTCTCCGCGCCGCTCGCCGCCGACATGCGCGGGTTCGTCCTCGGGCGCATGGGCGTCGCGCCGGCGGCCCTCGACGCGGCCCTCGCCGAGTGACTCATCCGTGCGCGAGCGCGGCCGCGTCGACGAGGCGGGCGCCCGCCCGGCGCAGCGTGCGCGCGCAGGCGGAGAGGGTCGCGCCCGTGGTGAGCACGTCGTCGATGACGACGTGGCGGGCGTCCGGATCCGGACGGCCGACGGCGACGAACGCGTCCGCGACGTTGCGCCGCCGTTCCTTGCGCCCGAGCCGCGTCTGCGTGGGCGTGTCTTCGGTCCGTTTCAACAGCCGCCGCAACGCGCAGCCCGGCGCGCGTCGCGCCAGAGCTGCGGCCACTTCGAGCGCCTGGTCGTAGCCGCGTTCGGCCGCCCGTGCGGCATGCAGCGGCACCGGCACCAGCGTCGACCCGGCGAGATGCCGCCGGAAGGCCTCGTCCTCGAGCGCGGCGTCCGCGAGGTCCTCCGCGAGCCAGGGGGCGCCGGAATACTTCATCCGGTGGATGAGCCGGCGTGCCGCACCGCGCGCACGGAAGGCGCAGACTGCGCGTCCGAATGCGGGCCGCAGGCCGCGGCAGTGAGGGCACTCCGTCTCCCCTTCGAGCAGGCCTTCGTAGGGATGTCCGCAGCGCAGGCAGCGCGGGTCATGGATGCGCATCAGGCGCATGGCCCCCTGAGGCGACAGATGGGCTCGGACCCCTTCGTCCAGCGGCTCGCCCGTGACCGCGCAATCCCGCGGCAGCAGCAGGTCGAGCAGTCCGCGGTCGAGGATCTCAGGCAGCCCCACGGGCCTCCTTCCGGAGCCAGCGCCGCTTGCGTGCGCCGCCCCAGGCGAAGCCGCCCGGGCCGTCGGCGGCCACCACGCGGTGGCAGGGGATCAGGCCCGCGAGCGGATTCGCCGCCAGCGCCCCGCCGATCGCGCGTGCCGAACCGCAGCCCAGCTTCCGGGCGAGCGAGCCATAGGTGGCCGTCCGTCCCCGGGGGATGTCCAGGCAGGCCCGCCACACCTTGACGCCGAAGGGCGAGCCCGCGGCCACCGCCGCCTTCGTCCGCGGTGCCCGGCCTGCGATCGGCCGCACGCCGAGCCGCCTGAGCAGCGCGAGGAGCGAAGGACGGCCGGGGGCGCGCGCCACCAGCCGACCGTCCGGCGTCACCGCCTCCGCGAAGCCGTCGCGGAACGCCGTCCGCGCCTCGAGGCCCCGGAGGGAGCCGGCGGGAACGAACCGGACGCGCATGCGTTCAGAATGCGTTTGCCCGTCCAGCCGTTCAATCCAAGGTTCACCCCATACGTCCCTCGATGGCCTTCGACTTTGACACCTGTCCCGAGCGGGCGGGCACGGACAGCACCAAGTGGCACAAGTACGCCGGACGCGACGTCATCCCCTGCTGGATCGCGGACATGGACTTCATGTCGCCGCCGGAGGTCGTCGAGGCCGTGCGTGAGCGCGCCGCCCACGGCGTCTTCGGCTACCCCGCGCAGCGTGACGCCGTCTTCGCGTCGGTCGTCAACCACCTGCGCCGCCGGCACGGCTGGGAGGTCCGCCCCGAGTGGATCACCTTCATGTGCTCCCTCGTTCCGGGCATCCACGCGGCCATCCGGTGCGCCAGCGCCCACGGCGAATCCGTGGTCACCACCGTGCCCGTCTACCCGCCGTTCATGACGGCGCCCGTGCTCTCCGAGCGCAACCCGATCAAGCTCGAGATGGTCTTCGAGGCCGGCCGCTGGACGTTCGACTGGGAGCGCCTCGAGGCGGCCTGCGCGCAGCCGCACGCCAAGGTCCTGCTGCTCTGCAACCCCTACAACCCGCTCGCCCGCGTCTTCGACCGCGACGAGCTGCGCCGGCTCGGCGACCTCGTGCGTCGCCACGGCCTGACCGTCTGCTCCGACGAGATCCACTGCGACCTCGTGCTCGACCCCGCCGCCAAGCACACCGTCTTCGCGGCCATGGACGAGGACCTCGCCGCGCGCACGGTCACGCTGATGGCCGCGAGCAAGACCTTCAACGTCGCCGGACTCACCTGCGGCTTCGCGGTCATCTCCGATCCGGCGCTGCGCACGCGCTTCCGCCGCGTCCTGCAGGGGCTCTCGCTGGACCAGAACATGTTCGGCCTCGCCGCCACCCAGGCCGCCTTCGACCACGGCGAGCCCTGGCGCCAGGCCTGCGTCGAATACCTCCGCGGCAACCTCGACCTCATCGAGCGCGAGCTCCGCGGCATGCCCGGCGTCGTCCTCCGACAGCGCCCGCAGGCCAGCTTCCTCGCCTGGTTCGACGTCACCGCGCTCGGCTTCGACGACCCGCACGCCGAGTTCGAGAAGGGCGGCGTCGGCCTGAGCAACGGGGCCGACTTCGGCGGTCCGGGGCACGTGCGCCTCAACTTCGGCTGCCCGCGCCCGCGCCTGCAGGAGATCCTGCGCCGCATGAAGGCGGTCGTGGCCCGCGCCCCCGGGCGCCGCGCCTGAGCTCAGCGTCCGCGTCCCGCGAGGGCGAAGGTCGCCACCAGGCAGGCGAGCGCCGCGTTCTCCGCGCGCAGCACCGTCGGGCCGAGCGAGCAGGGCCGGAAGCCCGCGGCGCGAGCCGCCGCCAGCTCCTCGGGCGTCAGGTCGCCTTCGGGACCGATCAGCCAGACGACCTTCGTCGCGGCGGAGAAGTCGAGCCGCCCGACCGGCTCGGCGTCGCCCTCGAGCGAGCCCGTAAGGCGCAGTTCATCCACGGCCGCGGGGCCGAGCGAAGCCAGCCAGCGTCCGAATTCCAAGGGCTCGGCGATGTCGGCGAGCCACGGATGCCCTGACTGCTTGCACGCCTCGGCCGCCTGCGTCGCCCAGCGCGAGCGGCGGGCGGCCGCGCGTTCCGGGTCGAGCCGCACCTCGCAGCGCGCCGTCATGAGCGGAACGACCGACGCCGCGCCCGCCTCGCAGGCCGTGCGCACCAGGTCGTCCATCACGCCTCCCTTGGGCATGCCCTGCGCGAGCGTCACCGCAGGACGGGTCGGCGCGGCGCGGCGGACGGAGACGAGCTCGACCAGGGCGCCCGCGGGATCGGCCTCCGCGAGCACGCCCTCCGCCACCAGCCCGCGCCCGTCGAGCAGCGTGACCGCGTCGCCGCGTCGCGCGCGCAGGCTGCGCACGAGATGCGCGGACTCCTCGGGGCCCAGCGTGACCGCGCGCGCGCCCTCGGCGGGCGTCGCGGCGAGCCAGACGCGCGGGGCGCTCACGCCGTGACCGCCTCCGGGCGGTCGTAGGAAGGGTCCCAGTCCTTCCACACCGGCTCATAGCCCGCGGCGCGCAGCATGGCCGCGATCTCCTCCGGCGCGCGGTCGTCCTCGATCTCGAATTGCTCGAGCGAGGCCTCGCGGCCCTCCGCGTAGCCGCCCGGGTTCGTGCGCGAGCCCGCGCTCATCGCGGTGACCCCGAGCCGGCAGGCGTGGTCGCGGAAACGACGGCTCTCCCGCGTGCTGAGCGTCAGCTCCACCTCGCCGTGCAGCAGCCGGAACGCGCAGATCGCCTGGACCAGGTCACGGTCGGTCATCTCGACCTTGGGCGTGAGCCCGCCCTCGTGCGGGCGGATGCGCGGGAAGGAGACGCTGAAGCGGCTGCGCCAGTGCTTCTTCTCCAGCCAGAGCAGGTGCAGCGCGGTGAAGAAGCATTCCGCCCGCCAGTCCTCGAGTCCGAAGAGCGCGCCGAGCCCGATGCGGTGCACCCCGGCCGCGCCGACCCGGTCGGGCGCGTCGAGACGGTGCAGGAAGTCGGACTTGCGGCCCTTGGGATGGTGCGTCCCGTAGGTCTCGCGGTGGTAGGTCTCCTGGTAGACCAGCACCCCGTTGAGCCCGTGGCGCCGGAGCTCGGCGTATTCCTCCGCCTCCAGCGGCTGGACTTCCATCGAGAGCGAGGAGAAGTGCGGCCGCAGCAGCGAGAGCGCCTCCCGGAAGTAGGGCAGGGCGACCTTGGTCGACTCACCCGTGAGCAGCAGCACGTGTCCGAAGCCCAGGCGCTTCAGCGCACCGGCCTCACGGAGGATTTCCGCCGGCGTCAGCGTGCGTCGCGCCACCTTGTTGCCCGCCGAGAAGCCGCAGTAGGTGCAGACGTTCTGGCATTCGTTGGAAAGGTATGCTGGCGCGAAGAGCTGCATCGTCCGTCCGAAGCGGCGCACCGTGCGGGCCTGCGAGAGGCGGGCCATCTCCTCGAGCCGGCCCGCGGCGGCGGGCGAGAGCAGCGCCACGAAGTCGTCGATTCCGGCCGAGCCCTCGGCCGCGCGCGTCAGCGCGCGGCGCACGTCGGCGTCGGAACAGGCGCCGATGCGGGCCAGCGCGCCCTCCCAGGAGTGTCCGGCGTGGACTTCGGCGAACGACATCGTCGGGCGAACCTAGGGGCGGCGAAGCAAAGCGCAAGGCGGGTCAGCGCGCACGGTCCAGCTTCGCCTCCAGCCGCCGCGCCAGGCGTACGAAGGGCAGCCCGAGGAGCAGGTAGAAGGCGGCCACCACGGCCCCGAGCAGGAAGTAGTCGTAATGCTGGGTGGCCAGGCGCTGGTAGGCGCCCGTGAGCTCGAGCAGGGTGATCATCGAGACCAGCGAGGAGTCCTTGAGCAGGCTGATGAAGTCGTTGGTCATCGGCGGCAGCGCCACGCGGAGCGCCTGGGGCAGGACCACGTGGCGCAGCGCCTGGCCGCGCGACAGCCCGAGCGCCAGCGCGGCCTCCTCCTGTCCGCGGGGCACGCCGCGCAGGCCCGCCCGGAAGTTCTCCGACTCGTAGGCGGCGTAGTTGAGCCCCAGCGCGAGCACGCCTGCGACGAAAGGCGGCAGGCGGAGCCCGATTTCCGGCAGACCGTAGTAGAGGAACAGCGCCTGGATGAGGAGCGGCGTGCCGCGCACGGCCTCGACGTAGGCCGTGCAGACGAACCCCAGCGGACGCGGGCCGAACGCGCGGCCGGCGGCCAGCGCCAGGCCGAGCGCGACCGCGAGCGCCATCGCGCAGGCGGAGAGCGCGAGGGTGGTCAGGGCGCCGCGCCCGAGCAGGGTGAGCGATTCCGCGGAGAAGTAGCGGGCGAGCTTCTCCGTCCACGGCGTGGAGGCACGGGAGCGGGCGACGTATTCCAGGTAGCCCGTGGGCGGACCGTCGGGTTCGGGCGGCTGGTTGAGCAGCGCCGCCTGCGCGGGCCCCCAGAGGTCCCACCTGGAGAGGATGCGCCGCAGCGTGCCGTCGGCCGTCATGCCCGCGAGCGCCGCGTCGACCTCGCGCTTGAGCGGCGACCCCTTGGGCAGCGCGACGCCGTAGCGGAACTCGCCGACCGGTCCGCCCACGAGCTCGAGGCGCGGGTCGGGCCCCGCGTAGTACTTGGCGATGGGGAAGTCGAGGAGCACGGCGTCGAGGCGGCCGGCGGCGAGGTCGGCGTAGGCCTGCAGCTCCTGGTCGTACTTCACCGCGGTGACGCCGGGCGTGCGTTCGAGCAGTTCGAGCGCGAGCGTCTGTCCGAGGGTCCCCACGCGCCGCCCGGCGAGCTCGGCGAGCGTCCGAAGTCCTGGCTCGCCGCGACGGACCACGATCTGCTCGTAGCCGCGGAAGTAGGGGGTGGAGAAGTCGACCGACCGCGCCCGGTCGTCGCTGATCTCGATGCCGTTGATCGCCAGGTCGTAGGAGCCCGTCTGGAGCCCCGGGATGAGCCCGTCCCAGTCGTTGCGCACGTGCACGGCTCGCCGGCCCATCCGGCGGGCGACCTCGTCGATCAGCTCCTTCTCGAATCCCGTCAGCGCGTCGGATTCGTCGGGGTGGAAGGCGAAGGGCACGTTGCCGTCGGAGGCGGCGCCCCAGCGCAGCGTGCGTTCCTGGGCGAGGCCCGTCGACGCCGCGAGCAGCGCCAGCAGCAGGAGCAGCGGGCGGAGGCTCACGGCAGGCGGGCGCGGAGGAAGCGCCGGGTGCGTTCGTCCCGCGGGTCGTCAAGCAGGCGGTCCGAGTCGCCGGCGACCTCCCCCGCCTCCAGGTGGACCGTGCGGGCGCGGAGGGCCCGGGCGAAGGGCAGGTCGTGGGTCACGACCAGCTGCGCGATGCCTTCTTCGGCCCGGGCCCGGATGAGCGCGAGCACGTCGGCCGTGCGTTCCGGGTCGAGCGCGCTGGTCGGTTCGTCGTAGAGGACCGCGCGCGGCTCCAGCGCGAGGGCGCGGGCGATGGCCACGCGCTGCTGCTGGCCGCCGGAGAGCGCGGAGGGATGCCGTCCGTGGAGCTCGGGCCCCACGCCGACTCTTTCGAGGAGCGCGCGGGCCCTCGATTCCAGCGCTTCGGGCGCGCCCTTGCCCAGCACGCGGGGGGCGAGGGTGACGTTGCCGAGCGCGGTCAGGTGCGGGAAGAGGTGGAGCGCCTGGAAGACGATCCCGACCTCGCGGCGCAGGCGGACCGGCTCGGCGGGCGCGCCGTCGAGCAGCACCGCTCCCGACGTCGGCGCCTCCTGTCCGGAGAGCAGCCGCAGCAGCGTCGACTTGCCGCCGCCGGAGGGGCCGATGACGCAGACGACTTCGCCGGCCGCGACGGTCAGCGAGACGCCGCGCAGCACTTCGGTGCCGCCGTAGGAAGTCCTGAGGTCTCGGGCCGCGAGGAGCGTCACGCGCGCAGGATGGCGGCGCCGACCGACGCGGTCAACCGGACGCTCAGAGGACCGCCGCGTAGGCCGCGGCGTCGAGCAGGCCGGAGACCGAGGACGGATCGGCGAGGCGCACGCGGATCATCCAGGCGCCGGCGTAGGGCTCGCGGTTCACGAGGTCGGGCGCCCCGTCGAGGGCCGGATTGGACTCGATGACCTCGCAGGCCACCGGCGCGTAGAGGTCGGAGGCGGCCTTGACCGACTCGACCGTGCCGAACGTGTCCCCGGCGGCGAACTTCGCGCCGGTCTTGGGCAGGTCGACGTAGGTGACGTCGCCGAGGGCCGACTGCGCGTGGTCGGTGATGCCGATTTCCGCGGTGCCGTCGGGCCGCATCCGGATCCATTCGTGCTCCTTGGTGTAGCGGAGGTCGGCGGGGACTTGGCTCATGGTGGGCGGAGTAGGGGAGCGGGGACTTCGTTTCAACCCTTCACTTCACGAAGGGTCCGGCGGAGAGGACCATCGGGACCCGGTGGCCTCGGATGTCGACCGTCAGCCCGCCCGCGGCCGCCTGTCCGGCCGCGACCAGCGCCGAGCCGATCGGCTTTCCGAGCGTCGGGGACTGCGTGCCGGAGAGCACTTCGCCGACCCTGAGGTCGCCCGCGAAGACCGCGGCGCCCTGGCGGGCGATGCGCCGGTCATCGAGGGAGAAGAACGTGACCGATGAGGCCGGGCCGCCTTCGGCCTGACGCCTCAGCGCCTCGCGCCCGATGAAGTCGGGCTTGGAGAACTTCACCGCCCAGCCGAGCCCCGCCTGGATCGGCGAGATCGTCTCCGAGATCTCATGGCCGTAGAGCGGGTAGCCGGCTTCGAGCCGGAGCGAGTCACGCGCGCCCAGTCCCGTGGGGATGAGGCCGAGCGGACGGCCCGCCTCGAGCAGCGCCCGCGCGACCGTCACCGCGGCTTCGGCGGGGAGGTAGATCTCGAAGCCGGGCGAGCCGGTGTATCCCGTGCGGGAGACGACGCAGCCCGCCGCGCCGGCGACGACGCCCTCGGCGAAGGCGAAGCGGCGCAGGCCGGCGAGGGGGAGCACGGTGACCTTGGCGAGGATCTCCTCCGCCTTCGGCCCCTGGAGCGCGAGCTGCGCCCAGCGGGAGCATTCGTCGACGACCTCGACCGCGAGCCCCTGGGCGTGCGTCCGCAGCCAGGCGATATCCTTGGCGGCGTTGGACGCGTTGAGGCAGATGAAGAACTCCGCGTCGCCCATCCGGTAGACGATCACGTCGTCGACGCAGCCTCCGTCGGGCTGGCACATCACCGTGTAGCGGGCGTGGCCTGCGCGCAGCGAGGCCATCTCATTGGTCATCACGCGGTCGAGCAGCCTCACGGCGTCGGCGCCGCGCACGCGCGCCTCGCCCATGTGCGAGACGTCGAACAGCCCGCAGGCGCGCCTCACCGCGTGGTGTTCCTCGATGATGCCCGAATACTGCACCGGCATCTCCCAGCCGGCGAAGGGCACCAGACGCGCGCCGAGCTCGACGTGCAGCGGGTGGAGGGGCGTGCGGGAGAGCGTGTCCGACATGCCTTCAACGTGCGGGCCGCGTCTCCGGCTTCCAATCAAAACCAAAGAAAAAGCCCGGCGGTGAGGCCGGGCTTCCGGGTCGGCTCAGCGCCGGCTCATTCGCCCATCCGCTTGCGCAGGGCGGCGAGCTGCTCGGCATACTCCTCCTCCGTGATCGCCTTGGTGCGGCGGCGGGACTCGAGCAGGGCGAAGCGGGCGGAGAACTCGGCGGCGGCGGCCTTGGTGGCGGCGGCCTTGGCGGCGTCCGCGTCCTGCCTGGCCTTGGCGACTTCCTGCTCGGCGGCCTTGGCGGCTTCGGCTGCCTTGGCTTCCGCGGCGGTCGTGGCTTCGGCGGCGGCGGCCGCGGCTTCGGCGACCTTGGCCTCCGCGGCCTTCATGGCTTCGGCGGCCTTGGCGTCCGCGGCGACCGCGGCTTCCTTGGCGTCGGCCTCGGCCTTGGCGGCGGCGTCCGCCTTCTTGCGGGCGTCGGCGGCGGCCTTGTTGGCGGCGGCGAGCTTGGCTTCAGCGGCCTTGGCCTTGCCTTCGGCGGCGGCGGCCGCGTCCTTGGCTGCCTTGGCTTCCGCGGCGGCCTTCGCGTCAGAATTCTTGCCGGCGGCGGCGACCTTGGCGGCGGCTTCGGCCTTGGCGGCGGCGAGTTCCTCGCGGGCCTTGGCGGCGGCGGCCTTCTGTTCCTCGAGGGCCTTCTGGACCTGGGAGAGTTCCTTGGCCGTTTCGGCCTTGGCGGCGCCGCGGCTGTCATCGACCTGCTTCTCGAGTTCGGCGGCGCGGGCGGCCAGGGCCTTCAGCGCGGCCTCGTAATTCTGCTTCGCTTCGGCCGTCTTGGGCTGGACGGCGGGATCCTGCATGCGGCGGGCCGACTCGGCCACGCCGGCGAGGTCCGCCTTGATGCCGGAGCTTTCGTCGGTGGCGTCACCGTTGGCGCGCTTCACCAGCTTGCGGAACTCGGCGCTGTCCTGTTCGGGCACCGTGGCGTCGCCCGCGCCCGGCACCTTGGCCAGAGTGAACTGGATCGTCTCAGGGAAGCCGAACTCGACGCCCTTCTTGGTGTTGATCGCCTTGGGGCGGATGGTCGCCGTCTCGGTGACGAAGCCGCCCTTGCCCACGCTCATCTCGTAGGTCTTGGTGCGGTCGAGGGTGACCTTGGTCGGCGTACGGCCGACCGCCTCGCCGTTGACCCTCACCGCGGCGGCGGTGGGGTTCGAGGTCACGGTCACCGTGTCGGAGAGATTGGAACCCGAAGTCGAGCAACCGACGATGCCGGCGCAGAGTAGGAGGAACGGTGCGGAGGTACGCATGGATGCTGGGGTCTGGGGACGAGGAATTCCGTTCAAAATGGGCGGGGACTCAACCCCTAAAACGCCCTGCCCGGGGTTGACACCCCCGTTCTGTGAACAACCCTTCCTGAGCCTCGGAAAAGCCAGCATAGCTCAGTTGGTAGAGCAGCCGCCTTGTAAGCGGCAGGTCGTCGGTTCGACCCCGACTGCTGGCTCCGGGGAGTCTTTTCAGCGGATGCGTCCCGCCCTCAGGGCGTCGGCCATCCGCACGTACGGCCGCATCCGGGCCACGTCATGGACGCGCACCATCGAGCAGCCTTGGGCGACGCCCCACGCCGCGGTCGCGGCGTTGCCCTCATGGCGGTCTAGCGGGGATTCACGTCCGAGCACGAGGCCGAGGGTGGACTTGCGGCTGGTGCCGAGCAGCACCGGATGGCCGAGAGCCGCCACCCTCGCCAGATTCCTGACCAGCTGCAGGTTCTGGTCGGGCGTCTTGCCGAAGCCGAAGCCGGGGTCGGTCCAGACCTGTTCGGGCTTCACCCCTTCGTAAAGCGCACGGCGGACTGAGTCGCGCAGGTCAGCCAGCATTTCCGGCCAGAAGTCGACGTAGTCGGCCGTCCTGCGGCGGTGCATGAGGATGAGCGGGCAGCGCAGCCGGGCGCAGACCGCGCCCATCGGCGATCCCGTCGCGCCGGCTTCATGCCGTCCTCCTTCGACGTCGTTCACGATGTCCGCTCCCGCTTCGACGCAGGCCTGGGCGGTCGCGGCCCGGTAGGTGTCGACGGAGATCGCTATTCCTGGGAGCCTTTTCCGGATGGCGCGCACCGCGGGCAGCAGCCGGGCCAGCTCCGTCGCGGCGTCGACCGGCTCGGCCCCCGGCCGGGTGGATTCGCCGCCCACGTCAATCACGTCGGCCCCTTCCCGCGCGAGCGCTTCCGCCCGTTCGGCGGCGGCTTCGGGCGTGGAGGCCAGCCCGCCGTCGGAGAACGAGTCCGGCGTGACGTTGAGCACCCCCATCAGGAGCGTGCGCGACCGCCAGTCGGGCAGGGAAGTGCCATGCGGGCTGCTCCAGGACATCGGTGCTTCCAGCAGTGAGCGGGACTCGCCCCCTGCGCAACCCCTGACCCGCTTCTCAGTAATAAGGCACCATGATAGCATCTATTAAACATAAAGCCATGATAATCAGTTGTTTATGACACGAAATTCCTGGATGCCCTTTTCTTGGGGTTATGGGAGGCGTCCTCAGGGAGGTGCGGCTTGCAAACCCCCGTTTATTTCGATGTTTCACGTCTGATTTACTTTCGTCTCCCATGCTGTCCCGTTTCTTCGCCAGAGTCGGCCTTCTGGTTCTCCCGGTCATCGCCCTGCTGACCGCCGGCTGTTCGGAGGCTGACCTGAAGGTGCGCCAGTCGACCTTTGACCACAAGGGTCCCGTCGCCCGCCTGCAGTACGAGGTCTTCATGGATTCGGTCTACCTCGTGACCGTGCTCTTCGCCGTCGTCGGAGGACTCCTCGTCTACGCCGTGATCCGCTTCCGCGCCCGGCCCGGTGATGAGAACAAGCCGGCCATCGTCGAGGACGGGCACGGCAATCCCCTGACCGAAATCCTGCTCATCGTCGCCTCCATCGGCGCGCTCGTCTTCCTCGCCATCCCGACCCTGAAGGGCATCTGGTACACCGAAGACGTGCCGGAGGAGCTCGTGCCCGCCGCCCGGCTCTCCGCCTGGTATCCTCGCGCCGAGGGCGGCGTCGAGAACTACGCCGAAGCGGTCAAGGACCAGGTCCTCGAGGTGGACGTCGTCGGCAAGCAGTGGTGGTTCCGTTTCGAGTATCCGCAGCTCGGCCTCACCAACGACGGCCGTCGCAGCGTGCCCAACGAGCTCGTCATCCCCCGGGGCGTGCCCGTCCGCATCAACCTGAGGTCCGAGGACGTCATCCACTCCTTCTGGATTCCCAAGGTCGCCGGCAAGGTCGACCTCATGCCCGGCCGTCGCAACCGCATGTGGATCCAGGCCGACGAGGCCGGCCACTACTACGGCCAGTGCGCCGAGTTCTGCGGCGACTCCCACGCCTACATGCTGTTCCGCGTCGAGGTCGTCGAGCCCGCCGAATTCGCCCGCTGGGTGCGCGCCCAGAAGAAGGACGCCGCCGAGCCCGTCGCCGGCAGCAAGGCCGCCGAGGGCAAGGCCCTCTTCGCCGCCAAGACCTGCGCGATGTGCCACAACGTCGGCGGCCATTTCGGCGCCGGCGCCTTCGGTCCCGACCTCACCCACGTCGCCTCGCGCAAGTCCCTCGCCGGCGCCTGGCTGGACAACCGCGATCCCGCCGCGCAGCAGGCCGCCGTGGCCGCGGCCGGCGGCAACACCGAGGCCTCCGCGCCCGTCGACCGCGCCGTCCAGAAGGCGAACCTCATCAAGTGGATCGGTTCCTCCGGCGTGCTCCATGGCGACGGCGAGGCCACCCGCGACGTCAAGCCCGGCAACCGCATGCACTACTACAAGATGTTCAACGTGGCGGGCCTCAACGAGACCCAGACCAAGCTGACCCCGGCCGAGCTCGACGCCCTCGCCGAGTACCTGCTCACCCTCAAGTAATCTCCTTACCGATTCCTCGCGATGTCCCACGACCACCATCACGCCCCCGTCGCCTCCCGCTACGACCTCGCTCCTGAGCGCAGCGACATCGGCCTCATCCGCCCCGACCGCTTCACCGGCTGGCGCGACTGGCTGACCACCGTCGACCACAAGAAGATCGGCGTGCTCTACGGCGCCTTCGCCATGTTCTTCTTCCTCGTCGGCGGCGTGGAGGCCCTCGCCATCCGCACCCAGCTGGCGCGGCCGGACAACGACTTCGTCACGGCGCGCATGTACAACCAGCTGTTCACCATGCACGGCACCACGATGATCTTCCTCGGGGTCATGCCGCTCTCCGCCGCGTTCTTCAACTTCCTCGTGCCCCTGCAGATCGGCGCGCGTGACGTGGCCTTCCCCCGCCTCAACGCCTTCTCCCTCTGGACCTTCGTCTTCGGCGCCTTCATCCTCAACGCCAGCTGGCTCTTCGAGTTCGCCCACCTTGCGGGCTGGTTCAAGTCCTTCGACTGGTACAACGCCCTCGTCTACCGCGACTTCGCGCCCGCCAACGGCTGGTTCAGCTACGCGCCGCTCTCCGGCACCTTCGGCCAGGCCGACGCCGCCCTGCGCGCCCCCCGCTTCACCGGCGTGGGCACCGACTTCTGGATCATCGGCATCCAGATCCTCGGCATCGCCTCGCTCGCGGCCTCCTTCAACTTCATCTGCACCATCCTGAACATGCGCGCCAAGGGCATGACCATGATGCGCCTGCCGGTGTTCACGTGGATGACCCTCGTCACCTCCTTCCTCATCATCCTGGCCTTCCCCGCGATCACCGTCGCGCTCATCCAGCTGATGTTCGACCGCCAGTTCGGCGCCAACTTCTTCAACCCGAGCGCCGGCGGCCAGCCCATCCTCTGGCAGCACCTCTTCTGGATCTTCGGCCACCCCGAGGTCTACATCCTCGTCCTGCCCGCGATGGGCATCGTCTCCGAGGTCCTGCCGACCTTCTCGGGCAAGTCCCTCTTCGGCTACCCCATCATCGTGTTCTCCGGCGCCGTGATCGGCTTCCTCGGCTTCGCCGTCTGGAGCCACCACATGTTCACCACCGGCCTCGGCCCCGTGCCCACCGCCGCCTTCTCCCTCCTGACCATGGCGATCGCCGTGCCCACGGGCGTGAAGATCTTCAACTGGCTCGGCACCATCTGGGGCGGCCGCGTGCGCTTCACCCCGCCGATGGTGCTCTCCCTCGGCTTCATCTGGATGTTCATGTGCGGCGGCTTCTCCGGCATCATGCACTCCTCCGCCCCCGCGGACGCCCAGCAGCAGGACAGCTACTTCGTCATCGCGCACTTCCACTACGTGCTGCTCGGCGGCGTGCTCCTCGGCCTGATGTCCGGCCTCTACTTCTGGTTCCCCAAGATCTTCGGACGCATGCCGAAGGCCAGCGTCGCCTACTGGGCGTCCGGCCTCGTCATCCTGGGCTTCAACCTCGCCTTCGGCCCGATGCACTACCTCGGCCTGGCCGGCCAGCCGCGCCGCACGCACACCTACCACGCCGGCTTCGGCTGGGAGACCTGGAACTTCGTCGCGACCGTCGGCGCGTTCATCCTCGGCATCGGCGTGTTCATCGCCTTCGCCAACCTCGTCTGGACCGCCTTCCGCGGCGAGAAGTGCGCCTCCGATCCGTGGGACGGCCGCACGCTCGAGTGGTCGCTGCCCTCGCCCGTGCCGGAGTACAACTTCGCCCGCAGCCCCGTGATCGCCTGCCGCGACGCCTTCTTCGCCCACAAGCACGGCCCGCACCGCATCGCCTACGAGCAGGACGGCGGCGAGGCCGGCGTCCACATGCCGAGCCAGTCCTGGATGCCGCTGCTGGCCTCGTGCGGCTTCCTCCTCGCCGGACTCGGCATGCCGATGTCCGCCATGGGCGTCCCGCACGCGGGCTGGGTCGTCATCGCCGGACTCGGCGTGCTCTTCATCGGCATCTGGCTCTGGGCCCTCGAAGGTCCGGGCGGCTACATGCTGAAGACCCCCGTCTCCTCCGCTCCCGCTCCCGCCGAGGCGTCCTCCGCCCGCTGAACGAGCCCCTTCCCGACTTCCATGTCCCATTCCGCCGCCCACGCCCACGAGGCCCCGACCTCGACCGGGATCGACCACAAGAAGCTCATCATGTGGCTCTTCCTGGCCTCCGACTGTATGTTCTTCGGGACGCTGATCTCGACCCACCTGCTCTACCGGAAGCTCTACCCGACCGGCTTCACCGACGCCGAGGGCCACCAGCGCTTCGTCCAGCGCCTCTTCGACATCGAGCTCACGTCGTTCTCGACGTTCATCCTGCTGATGTCCTCGTTCCTGATGGCCCTCGCGGTCTCCGCGATGCACAAGGGCGGCCAGCTGAAGTCCTTCCGCCGGAACGTGCTCGGCGTGATCGTCTTCGGCCTGATCTTCCTGGGCTGCCAGGTGTATGAGTTCACGCACTTCTACCACCAGGGGCTGACCGTCCAGAACAGCGTCTTCGGGTCCACGTTCTACGTGCTCACCGGCACGCACGGCACGCACGTCGCCATCGGCGTGCTCTGGCTCGTCCTCCTCTACTTCTACAGCTTCACCGGACGCCTCGGCGGCCACGTGGGCGCCCTCGACGTCGAGGTGGCCGGCCTCTACTGGCACTTCGTCGACATCGTCTGGATCATCATCTTCACCGCCGTCTACCTCGTCGAGTACCTCGGCCCCGACGGCATCTGGGGCAACGGACTCCCGCCCGTCCCCGGCGTCACCCGCTGAACTCAACGAGCCCATGTCCCACGCCCACGCCCACGAGGCCGCCGACCCCGCCCTGCTCGCCGAGGAGGCGCGCCGCTACCACCACTTCATCACGCTGGCCCTCTGGCTCGCGGTGGTGACGGGGATCGAGATCGTCCTCATCTACCTTCCGCTTTCCGCCGGAGTCCTCCTGACCACGCTCGCCGTGCTCTCCGCCGGAAAGTTCTTCGCGGTCATCCTGTGGTTCATGCACCTGATCTACGACAAGCGCCTGCTCTTCTGGCTCTTCATGTCGGGCCTGGTGCTGGCCTTCGCGACGTTCGCCGCGATGATCGCCCTGTTCGACGCGGGCCGCATCGACACCAAGTGGTTCGGCTGAGGCCGGACCGCCGGCCCCCGCCGGCCGCATGAACGTCCCGCTCCACTGGCACACCGAGCCGCTCCTGCTGGTCACGGTCGTCGGCGCCTCGTGGGCCTACGCGCTGGCCACCGGGCCCTGGCGCGCCGTCTGCGCGCCCGCGCTCGTCGGGTTCCCCGTCTGGCGCGCCGCGCGCTTCCATCTCGGCGTGGCGGCGGCCTACGTGGCCGTCGGGTCGCCCCTCGACCAGCTCGGCGAGTCGTTCCTCTTCTGGGCCCACATGCTGCAGCACATGCTGCTCATCTACGTCGCCGCGCCGCTGATCGTCAGCGGCCTGCCGCCGGAGATGACCGATCCGTTCCTGGAGCGTCGGCCGCGGCTGCGGGCCGTCCTGCGGGCCCTGACCCATCCGGTGGCGGCCGGCGCGCTCTTCACCGTGGTGTTCTCGGTCTGGCATTTCCCCGAGCTCTATGAGGCGGCGCTCAGCGACAAGACCCTGCACGTGATCGAGCACTGGAGCATGTTCGTGCCGGCGCTGCTCATGGTCTGGCCGCTGGTCTCGCCCTCGTCCGCGCTTCCGCGTCTCGGCCCCGGCGCGATGATGCTCTACGCCTTCGCCCTGATGGTGGGCGACCTGCCGCTCTGGGGCGCGCTCATCTTCGGCGACCATCCGGTCTACGAGACCTACCGGCTGGCCCCGCGCGTCTCAGGCCTCGGTCCGATGGACGACATGATCCTCGGAGCGGCCCTCATGAAGGGCTTCAACGAGTTCTTCTCCCTGGGCTTCATGACCTGGGCGTTCTTCACCTGGTACCGCCGGGACCGCTGACCTTCCGTCAGCGCCTTTCGGCGCGGGAGAGCATCCATGCGCCCGCGGCGGCCACGCCGAGCGCGGGAAGGCAGACGACCGCCTCGGGGAGGAGGTCCGGATCCCTCACCCAGCCCGCGGCGGAGGTCAGCAGGTAGTAGGTCAGCGCCACGCCGAGCCCGACGGCGGCGTTCACGAAGGTCTCCTTGCGGCCGACCTTCACCGCCAGAGGGACCGCGAGCAACGCCAGCGCGAAGACCGAGAATGCGCCGGCCAGATGCGCCATCAGCTGGGTGCGCACCGCGGATTTCGAGGCCTCGACCTGGGCCGGGGTGGCGTCGCGCGGCAGGTTCCAGCCCTTCTCCGTCCCCTCCAGGAGTTCCGAGGTGGTCAGCCACCGCAGCTTGCGCTCAAAGACGCCGCCGACGCTCCCGCGCGCCTCGGGCAGCGCGAGCGAGGCGGTGCGGGCCGTCGCGTAGGAGGCGGGGCCGGCGGGATCGCCGTCCCGCGAATCCATGCGGGCGTCGGTGAGCTCGATGCGCAGCGAAGTCCCGCCCTCGGCGCCGGTCTCACGGACGATGCGGGCCTCCCTCGCGTGGACGGTCTGCACCAGCCGGTCCTTGTCGTCGACGCGCCAGGCCCAGAAGTCGGTCAGCACGTCGTCCTGCCGGCCCCCGGCGCGGATCACGAGCCCGGCGAAGCTGCGGTTGAGCTGACCCGGGACGATGACGGCCGCCGGATTGTCGTTCGCGGCGCCCATCAGCAGGCGGCGGAACTCCGTGTTCGCCCAGGGCGCCGCCTCCAGGTTGAGCCAGGCGCTCAGCAGGGCGAGCATCCCCGCGAGGATGAGCGTCGGGCGGGCGGCCCGGCCCAGGCTCACGCCCCCCGCCTTCATCGCGGTCAGTTCGTGCTGGGCGGAGAGCCGGCCGAACGCCAGGAGGACGCCCGTGAGCACGCCCAGCGGCAGCGCGTAGGGCAGCAGTCCGGGCAGCAGCAGCAGGATCAGTTCCAGCCCTTCCCAGCCGTCGACCCTTCCTGCCGCCACGGCCCCCGCCACCTGCTTCAGCACGTTGCCGGCGGTGAGCAGGAAGAGCAGCACGGCGGTCGAGCCGCCCACGGCGACGGCGGACTCGGTCAGCACGAGGCGGTCCAGGATGCGCACGGCGGAATCCAACCCGCGCCGCGGCCTCCTGTCGACGGCGAAAGGGGCTACGGATTCTCCGTCCCCGTGCGCGCGGGCAGGGCGAACGTCTCCACCGCCTCGATCTCGCCCGCGCGCACCCAGCCCGTCCGGCCGTCCGCGGCGCGCACGCGCACGTGGCCGTTGAGCCTGCGTCCGGCGCGCACCATGTCGCCTTCCTCGAAGGAGCCCACCGACTCGCCCTCCGCCGTCGGCGTCAGACGCAGCGGCGTCTCGGCGCGGCGCACCACGGCGCGGTCCGACCGGGCGTAGGCGCCCCAGATGCCGGGCAGGGCGAGCGCGAAGGCCGTGAGGCCGATGAGCAGGAACGCGTTGGACCAGGGCCCGGCGCGTCTTCCCGTCACGCGCGGCACGAGCAGGGCCGCGACGGCCGTCCAGAAGGCCGCGGCCGCGATGAGCGTCCAGGCTCCGGACGGCAGCAAGGACGCGTAGTCCTCCAGCCAGTTCGACGGCGGGCGCTTCGCGCCCCCGGCGTTCTGCGCGTGGCGGATGCCGGCGAGGGCCACGGGGTCCGCGGGGTCGATGAGGAGCGCGCGTTCCCAGCACAGCACCGCGCGCGCCTTGTGGCCGAGACGCCACTCCGCGTTGCCCAGCGCGGCGAGCAGTCCGGAGGTCACGCCGTCCCGCGCCGCGCGCTCCTCCCAGAGCCGCACGGACTCCGCGTATTCGCCCCTGGCGTAGGCCTGGGCCGCGGGATCTTCGGCGGCCGGCAGCGCGGCCCAGGCGAGGAGCAGGAGGCAGAGCGCGGTGAAAGGCGTCCTCATCGGATGCGGGTGAGTTCGGAGAGCAGGGACTGGACCGCGTCCGCGTCGGCCTCGAGCGAGGGCAGGTCGGAGGCGCCGAACTTGACGCCGTCGGCGCGGAGGAAGGTGCGGACGACCGGTTCGGCGCGGGCCTCGGGGATCGCCCGGAGCACGTCGCCGGCGGTCAGCGCCTCCGGCTCCGCCTCGAGCAGGTAGGCGCAGCCGGCGCGCAGTCCGCGCACGGCGGCGCGCGCGAAGGCGTCCCAGTCGCCGCGTCGCCTCGCGGCGGCGGCGGCGGCGAGGGCCGAGGAGGCCGCGCGCTTCGCCCGTGAGCGCTCGATGAAGCGCGGGTTGCGCGTCAGGAACGCGGCGACGCCCACGAACGCCGAGCCCGCCAGGGCCAGCGCGGCGAAGGCCGAGTTGGTCCGCCAGAATCCGGCCGCCGAGGCGATGTCGTGCAGGACCGAGGGCCGCAGCTGGCGTGAGCCGGCCGAGGGCGCCAGGAGGCCGGTGACCGCGCCGGGCGCCGAGGGGTCGGCCGAGCGGGCGGCCGGAGTCAGTTCCACCTTGGCCGGCGCCTCGCCCGTCACGGTCACCTCCTGCGGCGAGAAGACCGTCTCGCTGAACTTCCGCGTCTCGGGGTCGAAGACGCTGATGCGCACTGCGGGCGTCATCAGACGGCCGGGCAGGCGCGGCACCAGGCGCCAGCTGAAGGCGCGCTGGGTGTCGGCGCGACGGCGTCGTTCCGGCGCAGGCAGCACGTCCCACTGCTCGCCGCCGCTCAGCTCGGGAGGCACGATGCGGTCGAGGTTGCCCTCCCCGGAGAGGAGCGCGCGGAACTGGATCGGCTCGCCCACCTCGGGGGTCAGGTTGGAGATCTGCACCGCTTCCGCCGTGAAACGTCCGACGGCTCCGCTCCAGTCGGCCGGCCGGCCCTCCTGGGGCACGCGCTCGACGCGGATCTTGCGGGAGAAGCTGAACGGCCGGTCGCGTCCGGCCGCGCTGAAGGCGCCGAAGCCGCCCGGCTGCACCAGCATGATGCCGCCCACGTTGAACTCCGCGGGCCCGGGGCGGATGGGCGTGAGCTCGAAGCGGATGGCGCGGCCGAGGCCGTCGGGCAGGTCCTCGTCATCGGAGGTGACGGCGAAGCTGAACCCCTCCGCCGAGGTCTCCAGGCCGAAGGCCCCCGTCACGGGCTCGGTCTCGCTCCCGCGCAGCAGCACCGCGCCGCGGATGCGCTCACCGACGAAGAAGGGGCGCTCCGGCAGCTGGAGTTCGGCCCGGGCCACGCCCTCCTTGCGGAAGCCCGTGCCCTCGCGGACGCGCACCGTCACCCCGCTCACGGTGAAGGCCTTGCCGGAGAATCGCGCCAGGAAGTCCGGGATCACGTGGTCGGCGGCCCGTTCCGGCGCCACGCCCGAGAAGTTGAGCAGCGCCTCGTTGGAGCCGGCTCGGAAGATCTGACCGGAGAAGCGCAGCGCCATGCCGTCGGGCGCCCTCAGGTCCTTGCCGATGCGCTCCGCCGGGCCGAGCGGCGTGCTCGACTCGATGCGCACCTGCAGCCGGAAGGGCTGGCCGGGGCCGCAGACCGGGGGCGTGACCTCCCAGCTGACGACGTCCTGCTGCGCGCCGAGGAGGGCGGCGAGCAGGCAGGCGAAGGACGTCAGGAGGGCGCGCATGGCTCAGTAGTCCTTGCCTTTCCGTTCCTCGGGCTTTCCGCCGGCACCGGGCTGCTCACCGGGCCTGCGGCCCGAGGGCATCTTGCGACCGAACTCGTTGCGCAGGCCCTCGAGCGCGCCGCGGGCCTCCTGCTCGTCCATGCGGCGCTCCTCGCCTTCGCGCTGTTCGGTGCGTCCGCCCTGCTGCGGGCGGGGCCGGCGGCGCTCCGGCGGGAAGAGGTCCTCCTCGTCCTCGCCGTCCTGCGCCTGCGGCGGCAGCTGGTCGTCGGGCAGGCGCCGGATGAGCTCGCGGATCGTCTCGCGCAGCTCCTCGAGCTTCTTGCGCTGGATCTCGACCGTCTCCTCGAGGTCCGCCGACTGCCTGCGGAGCGCCCGGAGCAGCTCCTCGACCGATTCGGCGTTGGACTTCGCGGCCGCGTCCGCGCCGTCCAGCTCGTTCGCGCCGCGGAAGTCGGCGATCGAGCGCGTCCAGGCGGCGACGGCCTGCCCGCGGCGGCCCAGCATGGCCTCCTCCTTGGGGATGAGCTTGCGGAGCTCGCGGAACGTGCCGATGCCGCCGCCTAGCGCGGCCTGGGCCGGCACGTAGTCGGGCTCGACGCCCGCCTTCTTGGCGTCGTCGAGGTGCTGGATCTGGTCCTGCATGTCGGCGATGTCGGCGTCCGCGGCCTCCACGAAGGAGCGGGCGACGGTCACTTCGGTCAGGTCGCCCGAGGTCCGTCCCTTGAGCGCGTCGCGGCCCTTGCCGAAGCGCACGTGCCCGAGGTTGTGGAGCGCGGGCGGACGGAGCGCGTCGACGTCACGGCCGAGCGAGGCGCGCAACGCCTCCTCGGCGCCGGCGTGATCCCCGGCCCTGAGGCGGGCGGTGCCGAGGTTGTGCAGCTCCCGGGCGTCGAGGTCCCGGAGCGGATCCTCCGCCGCCGCGGCGCAGGCGCCGACGAGCAGCGCGGTGATGACGATGGGCTTCATGAGGCTTCGGCCGCCGGACGGCGGCGGGTGGAGAGGAGCGTCTCGACGACGAGCAGCGCCAGCGCGAGGGTCACGAACCAGTGCTCGCGGGGCACGCCCTGGCGGCCGGCGTGGGCGGAGTCGGTGCCCGCCTCGACCGCGAGACGCAGCGCCTCCATGCCCTCGCCCGCGGCGCCGAGCAGCACGAAGCGTCCTCCCGCCGCCTCGGCGACCTTGCTCAGCGTGGCCTCGTCGAGGCGGCTGACCACGGCGGCGCCTTCGGCGTCCTTGAGCGTCTCGAGCGTGCCGAGGGGCCCGACGACGGAGATGGTCCCGCCCGCGGCGGTGCCGACCCCGACCGCGTGCACGACGAGCCCGTTGCGCGCGAGCCGCTTGGCGGCGTCGACGCCGCCTGACTCGAGGTCCTCGCCGTCGGTCAGCAGGATGACCAGTTTGCGGCTGCGGTTGGGGGCGAAGGCGGCCTCCGCCTCCTCGAGCGCGCGTCCGATGTCGGTGCCCGTGACCTGGATGACCGAAGTGTCGGTCTCCTCCAGCGCCCGGTTGAACGCGTCGTAGTCGCGCGTGAGCGGGCACTGCAGGAAGGCCTGGCCGGCGAAGGCGACGAGGCCGACGCTGCCCGTGCCCTTCGCCTTCACGAAGGCGGAGACGGAGGCCTTCGCGCGGGCGAGCCGCGAGGGGCGCGCGTCGCCGGCCATCATCGACTTCGAGACGTCGAGCACGAAGACCACGTCCTCGGACGAGGCGCGGGCGGCGGTGGTGACGTAGCCCCAGCGGGGTCCGGCGGCCGCGACGCCCAGCAGCAGCACGGCGGCGGCCACCGTCAGGTCCTTGGCCAGACGGCGTGCGGCCGAGTGTCCTGCGAGCAGCCGCCCGAGCAGCCGCTCCGCGGCGAAACCGGCCAGCCCCGACCGGCGACGCGCGTCGGCCCAGCGGAGACCGCCGAGGGCGAGGCCGGCGGCGGCGACGGCGGCGAGCAGCAGGAGCGGACGTTCGAAATGAGGGTCGGAGAAGTCCACGGTCTCAGGGGGCCCGGGGCCGGGCGACGGCGAAGGCGAGTTCGAGGAGGAGCAGGAGCAGTCCGGCGGCGATCCAGGCCTGGCGGTGACTGTCGTAGGTGACCGTCTCGCGGATGCGCACCTCGGTGCGCTCGAGCCGGCCGATCTCGTCGTAGACCTTGGCGAGCTGCCCCCGGTCCAGCGCGCGGTAGAAGCGGCCGTCGGCGACCGCGGCCATGCGGCCCAGCATCTCGTAGTTGGCCGGGTTGATGGTCTGCATCGGCACCGTCCGTCCGAGGACGTCACGGTAGATCTTGCCCGTGCTCACGTCGAACTGCGGCAGCACGGTGGGTTCGTCCTTGCCCAGCCCGATGGCGTAGAGGCGCACGCCGAGGGCGTGGGCGAGCTCCGCCGCGGGCAGCGGGAGGATGGCCTTGCTCATGTTGTCGTCGCCGTCGGTGAGCAGGATGATGACCTTGGAGGACCTGGCCGGCAGCGACTTCATGCGGTCGACGGCCATGGCGACGGCCTCGCCGATGGCGGTGCCGGTCTCGCGGATGGAGCCGATGTGCAGCCGGCCCACGCCGGACTTCACCCATTCCTTGTTCACGGTGAGGGGGCTCAGCAGGTAGGGCTTGCCGGAGAAGACGACGGCGCCCACGCGGTCGTCGGGGCGGTTGGCGATGAACTCGCGGATGACGTCCTGGGAGACGTCCCAGCGCGTGACCTCGCGGCCCTGGCCGCCCATGTCGAGGGCCATCATCGACCAGGAGAGGTCCACCACGAGCATGATGTCGACGCCCTCCGACTCCCTTTCGATCTCGCGGTTGGGCGTGCGCGGTCCGGCCAGCGCCACGATGAGCGCCGCCGCGCAGAGCAGGCGCAGGAAGGCGCTCAGCGAGCCGGCGCCCGACTTGACCGGGCGGGAGACCTCGGTCAGCAGCGAGGCGTCGGGGTAGAGCAGGGCGGAGGAGCGCGAGCGTCCGCCGCGCAGCCACGCGTAGAGCGGGAGGAGCGCGAGCAGCAGCAGCGCCCACGGCCGTTCGAAGTCTCCGAGGAACTCCGTCATGACGCGCGGGCGAAGGCCCCCCGTGCCGCTTCCGTCCGGTTCACCGCCTCGCGCGCGGCCGCAGCCACGAGCGCGGGATCCGTCTCCGCCCCGGCGAAGCGCGAGGCGTCGGCGGCGCGCAGGGCGGCGATGAGGGGCTGGCGCGCTGGCATGAACTCGGGGAGCGCGCCCAGGCGGCGTTCCAGCTCCTCCGTCGAGAGTCCGGCCGGAGCGTGGGGCTCGACCGCCGCGACGTAGCGGCGCAGGGCGCCGGCGAGGGCGGTGAGCGCCTGCTCGGGGGGGAGCGCGAGGGCGGCGTCGATCGCGCGCCGCGTCTCGTCGGCCGGGTCGGCCGGGGCGGGCCTGCCCTTCCTCAGCAGCGCGAGCCCCCAGATGACGCCTCCGAGCAGGATGACGGCCGACCAGGTCCAGGGCGAGAGCAGGAGGCCCGGAGGCACTTCCGGCATCGGTCCCTTCAGGACGACGTCAGCTGGCGCGTCGGCGCTCATCGTCTGCGGCGGCGGCGTTCGAAGAAGCGGGTGAGGGCCGGAGCGGCCTCCTCCTCGGGCTCCAGCCTGAGGACGTCGGCGCCGGCGCGGCCGAGCGCCGTGCCGATCTCGGTGAGGCGGGCCGCGGCCCGCACCGCGAAGCGCTCCCGCACCCACGGGTCCGACGTGTCGACTTCCCGCTGCTCTCCCGTCTCGGCGTCCTCGAGGGCGACCACGCCCACGTCAGGGAGGGTGCGCTCGCGTTCGTCGAGCAGCTGGACGCAAGCCGTCTCATGCCGTGAGCCGAGCTCGCCGACCGCGGTGACCATGGCGTCGGCGCCGCCGGCTCCCGGCAGGAAGTCGGAGACGACGGCCACGAGCGAACGTCGGCGGAGCGCGCGGGCCAGCCGGCGCAGGGGCGGGGCGAAGTCCGTGCGCCGGCTCACCGGGCGGAAGGAGAGCACCTCGCGGATGATGCGCAGCGCCTGGCGGCGGCCCTTGCGCGGCGGCACCCAGAGCTCCTCGCGGTCCGAGAAGAGCAGCAGGCCCGCGCGGTCGCCCGCCCGCAGCGCGGAGACGGCGAGGCAGGCCGCGACCTCGGCGGCGCGTTCGCGGAGCGTGGCGCGACCGGAGCCGAAGGAGCCCGAGCCGGAGACGTCGACCGCGAGCACGAGCGTCAGCTCGCGCTCCTCGCGGTGCAGGCGGACGAACGGGCGGCCCGTGCGCGCGGTCACGTTCCAGTCCATCGTGCGCACGTCGTCGCCGGGCACGTACTCGCGCAGCTCCTCGAAGTCCGTGCCCCGTCCCTTGAACCGGGACAGGTAGGCCCCGCTCATCGCGTCGTTCACCGCGCGGGCCGCGACGATCTCCACGCGCCGCGCGTCACGGAGCGCCTCCTGCGGGGTCGTCGGGACTTGGGCGGCCACGTTCGGGTCAGGGCACCGGCACGGCGTCGAGCACGCGGCGCACGACTTCGTCGGCGCCCACGCCCTCGGCGTCGGCCTCGTAGGTGAGGATCAGGCGGTGGCGGAGCACGTCGGGCGCGACGTCCTTGACGTCCTGCGGCGTGACGTGGTCGCGGCCCTGCAGGAAGGCCCAGGCCTTGGAGGCGAGGGTCAGGCTGATGGTGGCGCGCGGAGAAGCGCCGAACTGCACGAAGCGTCCGAGGTCGGGCCCGCCGGGCTGCTGGCCGCGGGTCGCAAGGACGAGCGAGACCACGTAGTCGCGCACGGCGTCGGCCACGCGCACGGCGTCGACGGCGCGACGCGCCTCGAGGATCTCGGCGGTGGTCACGACGGGCTCGACGTCGAGCTTCGGGGCGGTCGTGGCCATGGCGTCGAGGATGCGACGCTCCTCCTCGCGCGTCGGGTAGCCCACGTTGAGCTTGAGCATGAAGCGGTCGACCTGGGCCTCGGGCAGCGGGTAGGTGCCCTCCTGGTCGATCGGGTTCTGGGTGGCCAGCACGAGGAAGGGCGCAGGCAGGGCGTGCGTCTCGCCGCCGAGGGTGACCTGTCGCTCCTGCATCGCCTCCAGCAGCGCCGACTGCACCTTGGCCGGCGCGCGGTTGATCTCGTCGGCCAGCACGAAGTTGGCGAACACCGGGCCCTTCTTGGCGGAGTAGGCCCCCGTCTTCGGGTCATAGATGAGCGTGCCGACGATGTCGGCGGGCAGAAGGTCGGGCGTGAACTGGATGCGGGAGAACTCCGCCGTCACCGCCCGGGCGAGCGTGCGGACGGAGAGCGTCTTCGCCAGGCCGGGCACGCCTTCGAGGAGGACGTGGCCGTTGGCGAGCAGGCCCACGAGCAGCCGGTCGACCAGGTATTGCTGGCCGACGACGACGCGCGCGACTTCGGCTCGGAGGCGGGGCACCCAGGTGCCGGCGGAATCAGGGGAGGACATGGCGGGGGTAAGAGGGCTGCGGCGGACCTCCGCCTGCGTGACTGTGAGCGGCGCCGGTGGGCGCCGCCGTGCGTTGAACTAGCAGGAGCCGAGGGACTTCTCAACCGCCGCCTTCACAAAAGCGGCGAAGAGGGGGTGCGGCCGGTTGGGCTTGGACTTGAACTCGGGGTGGTACTGCACCCCCACCATGAAGGGGTGGTCCCGGACCTCGACGATTTCGACCAGTCCGGTGCCCGGGTTGACCCCCCCGACCGTCAGTCCGGCCTCCTCGAGGCGCTTCCGGTAGGCGTCATTGTATTCGAAGCGGTGCCGGTGGCGTTCGCTGATCAGATCCCGGCCGTAGGCCGCCCGGGACTTGGATCCCGGGGTGAGCGCGCAGTCGTAGGCCCCCAGGCGCATCGTGGCCCCCTTGTCGGTGACCTCTTTCTGGGCTTCCATCAGGTGGATGACCGGGTCCGGGGTCACGGGGTCGAACTCCGTCGAATGGGCCTTCTTGAGCCCCAGCACGTGGCGGGCGAACTCGATGACCGTGATCTGCATCCCGAGGCAGAGCCCATAGTAGGGCACCTTGCGTTCGCGCGCGAAGCGGGCGGCGATGACCTTGCCCTCGATGCCGCGCGAGCCGAAGCCGCCCGGCACCAGGATGCCGTCGAGCCCCTCGAGCTTCGCCGTGCCCTCCGTCTCCAGGTCCTCGGCGTCGATGCGCACGATGTCGACCGCGGCCTCGTTGGCGATGCCGCCGTGGACGACCGACTCGTAGACCGACTTGTAGGCGTCCTGGAGCTCGATGTACTTGCCCACGACGCCGATGCGCACGCGGCGCTTCGGCTCGAGCAGGCGGCGCACCACCTCGCGCCACGGCGCGATGTCGCACGGCCCGCAGCGCAGGCCGAGCCGGCGCACCACCACGTCGTCCATGCGCTGTTCGGCGAGCATGAGCGGCAGCTCGTAGATGGAGTTCGCCACGTCACGGCATTCGAAGACGCAGTCGGCGCCGACGTTGCAGTAGAGGGACAGCTTCTGCCGGTTGTCCTCGCCGATGGGGCGGTCGGTGCGGCAGACGAGCAGGTCGGGCTGGATGCCGATCTCGCGCAGCTTGGCGACGGACTGCTGGGAGGGCTTGGTCTTCAGTTCGCCGGCGGCCTTGATGAACGGCACCAGCGTGCAGTGCAGGAAGGCCACGTTCTCGCGGCCCGCGTCGTGCTGGAACTGGCGGAGCGCCTCGAGGACCGGCAGGCCCTCGATGTCGCCCGTGGTTCCGCCGATCTCGGTGATGAGCACGTCGACGCCCTCGCCGCCCGCGCGGATGCGCGCCTTGATCTAGTCGGTCACGTGCGGGATCACCTGCACCGTCTTGCCGAGGTAGTCGCCGCGGCGCTCCTTCTGGATGACCGTCTCGTAGACCTGGCCCGAGCTGAGGCTGTTCAGGCGCGACAGCGTGCCGGAGGTGAAGCGTTCGTAGTGCCCGAGGTCGAGGTCGGTCTCCGCGCCGTCGTCGAGGACGTACACCTCGCCGTGCTGGTAGGGGCTCATCGTGCCCGGATCGACGTTGAGGTACGGGTCGAACTTCTGGATGCGCACCTTCAGTCCGCGGCACTCGAGCAGCGCTCCGAGGGCGGCGGAGGTCAGTCCTTTGCCGAGGGAGGAGATCACGCCGCCGGTGACGAAGATGTACTTCATGGGAGGGTTCGGGAGGGGGTGGGTTTTCCGGTAAAAAATGAAAGACCGGCGGTCCGCGGAACGGGCGCCGGTCTGGACTTTCGGATTTCATCCCCGCCCGTTTCTCTGGCAAGCGGTTTTTCCCGTCCGCCCCCGTCCGGCTTATGAGCGATTGTGAGGCCCGGCGGAGGCCGGGCTAATACCCGCCTCGGGACCGGGGTCCGGGGTGGAGAGCCGGGTGCTCCCGCTTTTGATGGGCTGTCGTCCCAGTCCAGCCCTTCACGCGCATGTCCGACTCCTCCTGCCAGGCCTGCCGACCGTCCTCCATCGGGAAGAAGGTCGTCATGGCGATCACCGGCCTCGTGCTGGCCGGCTTCGTGCTGGGCCACATGTCGGGCAACCTGCTGATGTTCAAGGGGCCGGCCGCCATCGACGCCTACGCCGCCTGGCTCCACGCCAACCCCCTGCTCATCTGGACTTCCCGCATCGTCCTGCTCCTCAGCGCCGCCGCCCACGTCTGGGCCGGCGTCACGCTCACGCTTGAGAACCGCGCCGCCCGGGACGGCGGGCCCTCCGTCGACGCCACCCGGCGCGCCACGCTCGGCTCCCGCACCATGCCCTACACCGGACTGGTCCTGCTGGCATTCATCGTCTTCCACCTCCTCCACTACACCTTCCAGGCGGCCGCCCTCGGCGGACAGAAGTTCGACAGCGTCTACCGCATGGTCGTGACGGGCTTCTCCTCGGCCCCGGTCTCCGTCTTCTACGTCGTGAGCATGCTGCTGCTCTGCCTCCACCTCGGGCACGGCTTCAGCAGCCTCTTCCAGACCCTCGGCCTGCGCAATGAGCGCTGGCGGGGCCGTCTCGACCGTCTCGCCCTGGCCTACGCCTGGATCGTGGCGCTCGGCTTCGTCTCCATCCCCGTGGCCGTGCTCGCGGGCATCCTCAAGTGAGCTCCATGAACCTCGACGCCAAGATCCCCGCCGGCCCCCTGGCCGACAAGTGGGCCAACCACAAGGCGAAGCTCCGCCTCGTGAATCCGGCGAACCGCCGCAAGTACCACGTCATCGTGGTGGGCTCGGGCCTCGCCGGCGGCGCCGCCGCCGCGACCCTCGGCGAGCTCGGCTACCAGGTCTCCTGCTTCTGCTACCAGGACAGCCCGCGCCGCGCGCACTCCATCGCCGCGCAGGGCGGCATCAACGCCGCCAAGAACTACCAGAACGACGGCGACAGCGCCCGCCGCCTCTTCCTCGACACCATCAAGGGCGGCGACTACCGCGCCCGTGAGGCCAACGTCTACCGGCTCGCCCAGCTCTCGACCTCCATCATCGACCAGTGCGTGGCGCAGGGCGTCCCCTTCGCCCGCGAATACGGCGGCCTCCTCGCCAACCGCTCCTTCGGCGGCGCGCAGGTCTCGCGCACCTTCTACGCCCGCGGCCAGACGGGCCAGCAGCTGCTCCTCGGCGCCTACTCTGCGCTGTCGCGCCAGATCGGCCTCGGCGCAGTCAAGATGCACGCGCGGCATGAGAGGCTCGACGTGGTGCTCGTCTGCGGACATGCCAAGGGAATCGTCACGCGCGACCTCGTCACCGGCGAAGTGAAGGCCCATTCGGCCGACGCGGTCGTGCTCTGCACGGGCGGCTACGGCAACGTCTTCTACCTCTCCACCAACGCGCAGGGCTGCAACGTCACCGCCACGTGGCGCGCCCACCGCCGCGGCGCCGGCTTCGCCAACCCCTGTTACACGCAGATCCACCCGACCTGCATCCCCGTGCACGGCGAGGACCAGGCCAAGCTGACGCTCATGTCGGAGTCGCTCCGTAACGACGGGCGCGTCTGGGTGCCCAAGGACGCCGCCGACTGCGGCCGCGCGCCGGCCGACATCCCGGAGGAGCGCCGCGACTACTTCCTCGAGCGCAAGTATCCCAGCTACGGCAACCTCGCGCCGCGCGACATCGCCTCGCGCGCCGCCAAGGAGGCCTGCGACGAGGGACGGGGCGTCGGCCCCGCCGTCGACGGCAAGCGTCTGGGCGTCTACCTCGACTTCTCCGCCTCCATCGCCCGTCTCGGCGAGAACGTCATCCGTGAGCGCTACGGCAACCTGTTCGACATGTACGAGAACATCACGGGCGAGAACGCGTACCGGCAGCCGATGCGCATCTTCCCCGCGGTGCACTACACCATGGGCGGCCTGTGGGTGGACTACAACCTGCAGTCGACCATCCCCGGGCTCTTCGTCGGCGGCGAGGCGAACTTCTCCGACCACGGCGCCAACCGCCTCGGGGCCTCCGCGCTCATGCAGGGCCTCGCCGACGGCTACTTCGTGCTGCCCACGACTGTGGCGGACTACCTGGCGGGCGTCGGCCTCTCGGGCCGCCCCTCCGTCGACGGACCCGAGTTCCGCGCCGCGCTCAAGGACGTCAACGACCGCGTCGCGCGCATGCTCTCGATCAACGGCAACCGCACCGCCCGCAGCTACCACAAGGAGCTCGGACGCATCGTCTGGGACCGCTGCGGCATGGCCCGCGACCGCGCCGGTCTCGAGCGCGCCATCGCCGACATCCGCGGCCTTCGCGAGGACTTCTGGCGCAACGTGCGCGTCACCGGCGGGGCCGACGGCCTCGCCCCCGAGCTCGAGCGCGCCGGCCGCGTGGCCGACTTCCTCGAGTTCGGCGAACTGATGTGCCGCGACGCCCTCGAGCGCGAGGAGTCCTGCGGCGGCCACTTCCGCACCGAGCACCAGGACGCCGGGGAGGCGCGCCGCGACGACGGGCGCTTCGCCCACGTGGCCGTCTGGGAATGGCAGGGCGAGGGCGCCGCGCAGCGCCGCCACGAGGAGCCCCTCCGCTACGAGGAGGTCCAGTTCTCCACCCGTTCTTACAAGTGACCGCCATGGCCGCCGACACACCTGAACGCACCCTGCGCCTCAAGCTGCGCGTCTGGCGCCAGCGCGCCGGCCGCCCCGGCGCCTTCGAGGAGCACGAGCTCGCCGCGGTGCCCGTCACCGCCTCGTTCCTCGAGATGATGGACATGCTCAACGAGCAGCTGGTCCGTCAGGGCCGCGAGGCCTTCGCCTTCGACCACGACTGCCGCGAGGGCATCTGCGGCATGTGCTCGATGACGATCAACGGCATGCCGCACGGGCCCATCCCGGGCGTGACGACCTGCCAGCTGCACATGCGGAACTTCCGCGACGGCGAGACGATCACGGTCGAGCCCTGGCGCGCCCGCGCCTTCCCGGTCCTCAAGGACCTCGTGGTCGACCGCTCCGGCTTCGACCGCGTGATCCAGGCGGGCGGCTTCATCACCGTGCGCACGGGCTCCGCGCCCGAGGCCAACAACACGCCCGTGCCCAAGGCGGTCTCCGACGAGGCGATGGACGCCGCGGAATGCATCGGCTGCGGCGCCTGCGTGGCGTCCTGCAAGAACGGCTCGGCGATGCTCTTCGTGGGCGCGAAGGTCACGCACCTCAGCATCCTCCCCCAGGGCCAGCCGGAGCGTGAACGGCGCGCGCTGGCGATGGTCAAGGCGATGGACGAGGCCGGCTTCGGCAACTGCACCAACTACGGCGAGTGCCAGGCGCACTGCCCGAAGAGCATCACGCTCGACGTGATCGCGAGGCTCAACCGCGAGTACGTCCGCGCCCGGGTGAAGGAGTTCTTCTCCTCCACCGGGAAGCCCCGCAAGGGCGGCGACTGACGCGGGCGAAGCCCGGCCGGGGCTCCTCCGCCCTCAGTCGGCCGTCTCGACGTCGCCCGAACGCAGGACGACGCGGTTGTTGCCGGTCGCTTCACGGACGGCGGACAGGAAGGCCGCCGCCCCGGCCGGATCGCGCAGCACGACGTCGTAGGAGGCCTCAAGCTGAAGGCCGGCCTGCACGTTCTCCAGGGACCGCAGGTCATGCCGCGCAAGATGCGCCGCGAAGGCGGGGGCGAGCAGCGCGCCGGGATCCTGGTCGGCGCCGAGGCGCACGCGCAGGCGCAGGGGCGCCGGCGCGGCGGCGAAGAGGTTCGCCTTCGTGAGCAGCAGCGCGAGGCCGCAGACGGCCGGTACGGTGACGAGCGCCAGCACGTACTGCCTCGCGCCGACCGCGAGTCCCGCGCCCATGGCGAGGAACACGAACGCGATGTCGCGCGACTGACGCACGGTGCGCCGGAAGCGGATGATGGAGAAGGCGGCGAACATGCCGAAGGCGGCGGCCGCGTTGCCCGAGACGACCATGATGGTCAGGGTCACGACGGTGCCGAGGATCACGAGGGTGTGCACGTAGTCCTGGGAGTAGCGGTCCGGGCCGCACACGGAGCGGTAGGTGCGGCCGACGAGCGCGCACAGGCCGAAGCTGAGCAGCACCGCGAAGAGGATCTCGAGCACCGCGGGGGAGGGCGCGCCGAAGGACTTCGGGATGAGCAGCGCGTGCAGGCGCTCCTCGAGGGTCGGGGCCTGGGCGACGAGGGGGAGGTTCAGGAGCATCGGGAAAGGGGGGTGAGGGCGGCCATGCCGGCGGCGTACTTGCTGAAGGGGCGTGGACGAATCCCAAGCCGAGAGAGCAGGAGGGCAATCTCCAACGGCACGGCGCCCTCGCCCTTCACTTCGAGGACCAGCCGGCCCTCGTCGAGGGCGCGCACGGTGAACGCGCGGTCATCGGGCGTCGCCCGGAGGTCCTCGTGACGGACCATGAGGTCGCGGTCCAGCGTCAGGCGGAGCGCGCCCAGAGACCACGCCCTGCGGTCGTAGCGCATCACGCAGGCCGGCCTCAGGCCGGCCCGGCGGGCGTAGTCGGCGATCTCCCTCGCCGCCGCACGTTCCCCCGGTTCCAGTCCGGCGGCACGGTCCGAGTCCCCGCGGGCCAGCGCGGCGCAGGCCTCCGGAGTTCCCCGGGCCCGGACTTTGGCCCCGTTCGCGCCGTCCCGGCGCTTGAGCTCGACGAACGTCGTCGGCGCGATGCGGCCGTCGGCGCTGCCGTAGCAGCGCACGCGCACCTTGCTCCGGAAGGGCGTCCCGCGGCGCTGGGCCTCGAGGGCGGAAAAGTCAGGACAGTCGTGATACAGCGTGACGACGGGGTAGGAGCCTCCGGCGAGCGCGTCGGGCGTGAGCGCGGGACCGAGCGCCGACACGAGGGCGTCGGCCTGGGCGAAGCCCACGATGAACTTGTGCTCGAAGCGCGCGGACATCGCTCAGGGCAGGCGGACCAGGGAGATGGTCGAGCGGTCGATCCAGGCTTCGCCGCCGGCGGCCTTGAGCTCCATCACCAGCGTGGGCTCGGATTCTTCGGCCAGGGCGAAGTCGGCGCTCACCGAGCGCCAGGTCTGGGTGCCGGTCAGGGATTTCACGGCAGGGTCCTCGGCCTGTCCGGAGAGACGGATGCGGAAGCCGGGGCCCTTGGCCGGATCGGCCCTCACCTCCTTGGTGCGCACGCCCGCGGTGAGGCGGTAACGTCCGGCAGGCAGCGCCAGCTGCAGCCGCCAGTCCGCTCCGCCTTCGGCGTCGACGCCCAGCCGGAAGACGCCCTTGCCGTCGAGGTCGGTCTCGTTCGCCTTGGCGTCCTTGTCCGTCGAGCGGCTCCACCGGTAGACGCCGAGCGCGGCCGCTCCGCCGGCGCGGCGCAGGCGGGAGGCGTCTTCAAGCTGCTGACGCACGGTCTCCAGCCGCCTCCGGATGCTTTCGGAGGCGTCGCGGCCGCGGTCGGCGAAGCGCTTGGACTCCTCGGCGGAGATCGGACGCAGCCGCAGCTGGACCGCCTCGGCGACGACGAGCGCGCGCTTGGGCCAGTCGACCGGCCGGAGGGAGCGCTCGTAGACCTGCACGAACTGCTCGCGGTAGCGGGCGCGGATGGCCGGGTAGGACCACAGCGCGTCCGGCACCAGTCCGCCTGGGCGGCGGAAGACGTACCAATGGTCGTCGCCGAAGACCTGGTCCATCCCGTGCAGGATGAAGTGGAAGCGTCCGTCGGTCCGGTTCTCGTAGATGCGGTAGTTGTTCCGGTTGAAGGAATAGCCGTCCCAGTGGCAGAATACCTGTTCCATCGCGAGGTGCCGCAGGTAGGCGTCGACGTCCACCACGGCGTTGAGGCGCTCGGCCCGTTTCGCCGGATCCTGCTCCTGGCAGGCGCCGATGAGCTCCATCAGCCGCCGGTTGTCCTTGGGGTCGCCGCGGTCGACCTCCATGTCGGGCCGGATGTCGGCCACGAAGCCCCCGTCGTAGAGGTGGCCCTTGGTGTCCTTGAAGAAGTAGCCGAGGAACTCCGCGTTGAAGCCCTCCTTGAGCACGTAGGGTCCGAGCGCCTTGCCGTTGAGCGAGACCCAGGCGTGGGTGCAGCGCGAGGCGGGCACGCCCGCCTTGCGGGCCATCTCGCCCGCGAGCAGCTCGAGCAGCATCGTTCCGTCCTGCGCGCAGTTGTTGAGCTGGAACTTCCCGAGCCCCCGGAACTCCTGCTTCTTCTGCGTCTTGTCGGTGCGGATGGAGAAGCCGGGACGGGGGTCGGTGATCGGGCGGAAGCTGCCGGCCGAGCCCTTCAGCTTGATGTGGCAGTCCTTGAGCGTGGCGCCGCCCTGTTCGGCGAGGACGAAGTCGACCCATGCGCGCGGATCCTTCTCCAGCGCCTTGAGCGCCGAGGGGTCGAGACGGAGGTCGATCCGGGGCAGGGCGCCGGCGAAGAGCGCGTCGGGCGAGACTTCGCCGGGCCCCTGCTGCGCCATCAGTCGCGATGCCGCGAGGGCGGCCAGGAGGGCAGGGCGGAGCGCGCTCACGGCGTTCCAATCTGCAAGCGGCCTCATCGCAGTCAACGGCGCTCCGGTTCCCCGAACAGCGTCGCGCAGCTTTCGTCCAGGCCGCCCGGACGGCTGCGACGCAGCCAGGCCGCCCGATGCCGGGCGAGCAGCGAAGTCCGCTCCTCGGAGGGAAGGGCGGAGCCCTGCGCCCGACGGAATCCGGCGGCGGCGAGGTCGACGCCGAGCGTGAGCTCCTCGCGCACACGGGCGTCCGCGATGCCGGCGGCCGCAGCGCGGCAGCGCTCCAGGTGCGCGAGCGAGGCCTCGACCTCCTCCGCTTTCACGCCCTCGAGATGCCCGGGCAGCGCATCGGGCGCGCAGGTGAGGAAATCCCACGACAGGCTGCGGTTGCGCACCGCCTTCGTCGTGAGCCCGTCCAGTCCGCCCACGAGGCGCAGCGTCTCCGCGACGGCGGCGCCGTCGGCGGCGGAGAGGCCGCCCAGCGCCGCGCATCCGCGCGCGAAGTCAGGCGAGAGGTTGGCCGTGTGGCGCCAGGCCATCGCCAGGCCCGCCGTCATCGGCAGCCATGAAGTCGGCCACGGCTGGTGATGCCCGCCGTCGCCCCAGGTGGTGAGCAGGATGCCGCTGGCGCCGTGACGGAGGGCGGCGGCGACGGCCTCGGCCTGGTTGGTGAGCGCGTTGTCCAGCCGCCCCGTGAAGCTCTGCCAGGCGGAAGTGCCCGGAGCGGCGACGAAGTCGCGTCCGAGCTCCCTCAGACGGCCGCATTGGGCGTCGAACGGATGGCCGGCGTCGTAACCCCACACCACCGGCGTGGCGTCGGCGGGCGCGTCCTGCGCGAGCGCAGGGTCCTCCATGAGGATGTCGGCCCAGAACATCGGACGACGGCCCCGTTCCGAGGCCAATGCGCAGATCCTGCGGAGGTGGTCGAGATAGACGCGCCTTTTCCCCCGTGCCGCCACCGCCTCCTTGCTGCGGCCCTGGCCGAGCTCCCAAGGTTCGTCGCCGCCGACGTTGACCTGGCGGCTGCGGAAGTGCGGCAGCAGCCCGTCGAGCAGACCGCCGACGAACCGGAGCGAGGCCTCGTCCGGAAAGAGCGTGCCGGGGATCGGCTTGAACTGCCCCGTGAGCGGGTGCGTCCAGCCGTCGGGACATTCGGCGAGCGGACGGTAGCGCGGATGACGCAGCCAGCGTTCCATGTGGCCGAAGGTGTTCAGGTTGGGGACGAGCTCGATGCCGCGGGCGGCGCACGCGTCGTCCAGTTCCCGCACCTGCTCCGGCGTGAGCGGGGAGGCGTCGCGCCACGCGTCCTCGTGTCCCGGGAAGGCGAACGCGTGCTCCACGTAGAGCTGGAGCTGGTTGGCGCGCAGCGCGTGGAGGCCCTCCGCCAGCGCGATCAGCTCCTCCTGCCGCGGGATGCGCAGGCGTGAGACGTCGAGCATGAAGCCGCGCACGGGCAGGTCGGGCCCGTCGAGGATCTCCAGCCTCGGGAGCGCGTCGGGATTCTGCGCGTGGATCTGCCGCAGCGTCTGCGCCGCGTAGAGCGAACCGCGGGGGCCGCCCGACCTCACGTGCACCCCGGCCGCGCCGACCTCGATCCGGTAGTCCTCTTCGCCGAGCGATTCGTCCCGCTCGAAACGGCAGGCCCCGCCGCCCCAGGCCTTTTCCGCCTCGGCGACCGTGCGCGGGAGGGATTCCAGGAACCGCCGGGTCGGGTGCGGCGCGGGCGGGACCGGCAGGAAGCCCCCGAGCAGGGTCAGTTCCCGCGGACGGGGCAGCAGCACGGGCAGGCTGGCGCGCATCCTCCGAGGGTTGGGGAGGGCGCCCCGCCGGGCAAGCCGCCATCCGCGGTTCCCGCTTGGAGTCCCCGACGCGCTCGCCTAAATCACCCGCCCAACCCCGTCCCCATGTTCCGTCCTTTCAGCCTCCTCTTCCTTGCGGCCGCCGCGAACGCCGTGCCCGCCGGCTTCGCCATCCGCGACTACGTCGGCACGCCCCAGGAGCCCGAGCTCTACCCGACCGCCGTGTCGGCCTCCTATGACGGCGACCTGTACGTCTCCTCGGACAAGAACGGCTCCCTCGGCCACATCAAGGACATGGGCCGCATCCTCGTGGCCAAGGACCGGAATCTGGACGGCGTCGTCGACGCCATGGTCGAGTACGCCCGGGTGGACAGCCCGCGCGGCGGCCACATCGTCAACGGATCCTTCTACCTCGTCCACCCGCCCTTCCTGAGCGTGTTCCGCGACAAGGACGGCGACGGCAAGGCCGAGGAGCGCAAGCTGCTGGTCGACGGGCTCGGCGGCGGCATCGAGCACCCCCGCGGCGCCGACCACACCACCAACGGCTGCCGCATGGGCATCGACGGCTGGCTTTACATCGCCGTGGGCGACTTCGGCGCCGGCCTCGTGCGCGACAACGACGGCGCCATCGGCACCGGCGACGGCAAGCGCGTCACCCTCTACGGCGGCGGCATCATGCGCGTCCGCCCTGACGGCACCGAGCTCGAGGTCTACTCCGAGATGACCCGCAACAACTGCGACGTGGCGATCTCGCCGACCCTCGACCTCTTCACCCGCGACAACACCAACGACGGCAAGGGCTGGAACACCCGCTTCCATCACTTCACCTCGCTCTCCAACCACGGCTACCCCCGCCTGTACAAGAACTTCGCCGAGGAGGCCGCGCCGCCCCTCGCCGACTACGGCGGCGGTTCCGGCACCGGCGCCCTCTGGATCTCCGAGCCCGCCTTCCCGGCGCCCTTCAATGAGGCGCTGCTCACCTGCGACTGGACCACGGGCACCGTGCACCATCACCCCCTCCGTCGTTTCGAGTCCACCTTCGTCGCGCAGCAGGAGACCTTCGAGAAGCTCACCCGCGCCGTCGACGCCGACGTCGACGCCCGCGGCCGCCTGTACCTCGCCGACTGGCGTGACGGCAAGTTCAGCTACGCCGGCGCCGGCAAGCAGGTCGGCAAGGTGCAGATCCTCACCGTCGAGGGCGGCAAGCCCGCGCCCTTCGTCGACGTCGCCAAGGCCGCCGAGTCCGACCTGCCCGGCGTGCTCCGTTCGGCCAGCGCCGTCCTCCGCCTCGAGGCCTCGCGCCGCATGGTCGACGCCGGCCTGACCAAGCTCGCTCCCGCCGTGCTCGCCGTCGCCGGCGACGGTTCCGCCCATCTCCACTCCCGCGTCGCCGCCATCTTCACCTACAAGCAGCTCCTCGGCGCCGGCGCCAACGCCGCCCTCGCGGGTCTCGCCAAGGACGCCGCCGTGCGCGAGTTCGTCCTCCGTGCGATCGCCGACCGCACCACCCAGCTCGACGGCGCCCCCGCGCAGCTGTTCGTCGACGCCCTCAAGGACGCCGACCCCCGCGTCCGCCTCCAGGCGCTCGTCGGCCTGCAGCGCCTCGGCGCCAAGGGCGTCTCCGGCGCGATCCTCGAGGCCGCCTCGTCCTGGCCTTCCGACGAGTCGAAGCTCGGACCCGGAGAGCACTACCGTCTCCCGCACACCGCCGTGGCCGCCCTCGTCCGCCTCGGCGACGCCAAGGCCTGCCTTGCGGCGGCCGCCAGGCCCGCCACCCGCGCGCTGGCCTTCCGGGCCCTGCAGGGCATGCACACCGAGGAGGCCGTCGCCGGTCTCGCGGCCCTCTCGCTTTCCGGCGATGACGCGCAGCGCGCCGGCGCCGTGGCCGCGCTCGCCCGTCTCTACTTCACCGAGGAGCGTTGGAACTACAAGGACTGGTGGAGCACCCGTCCGGACGACCGCGGACCTTACTTCAAGCCCACCGAGTGGGCCCTGACTTCCAAGGTGCACGCCGCGCTCGAGGCCGCCTACGCCAAGCTGCCCGCCGGGCTCCGCATGGGCGCGCTCGACCTGATGGCCAGGAACCGTATCCCGGTCGTGAGCCTCAAGCTCGAGGGCGTCGACCCCCTGCGCCTCGTCATGGCCTCGCTCGCGCTGCGTCCGGCCGACGTCACCCTGCTCACCGAGGCCGCCCTGCAGGCCTCCCGTCCCTGGAACGAGCGCGTCGACTGCTACCGCGCGCTGCTCAAGGCCGAGGGCGACGAGGGCCTGACCGCCCGCGTGAAGGTGCTGGCCGCGTGGTCCAAGGATCCCAAGGCGTCCAACGCCGCGCTGCAGGCCGTGGAGGACTTCATCAACGAGGCCGAGCGCGGCAACCAGGTGGACAAGCTCCGCTCGATGGCCAACCGCGCCGATGACGCGACCTCGACCCTCCTGTGGAAGTCGCTCTTCACCGTGCTGCGCAGCCCGCTCTCCAAGGACCAGTGGAAGAAGAAGGTGCAGGACCACGTGAACAAGAACCCGCGCGACCTCGGCTTCTTCCACGCCGTCGCCGAGATGGGCCTCACCGGCTTCGACAAGCAGCTGCAGGCCGGCATGACCGGCGACAACGTCCTCCAGATCAACGCCGCCAAGGCCGCCCTCGAGGCCTCGCGCAAGGCCGCCGCCCGCAAGGGCAAGCGCGTGGCGCAGCTGCCCGTGGCCGAAGTCTCGGCCGCCGCCCTCAAGGGGCGTGGCGACGTGAAGCTCGGCCAGAAGCTCTTCACCCAGCAGGGGTGCATCGCCTGCCACAGCGTCGATCCCGCCGCCGAACAGAAGGGTCCCTACCTCGGCGCCGCCGGCGCCAAGTTCGCGCGCGACTACCTCGTGGACTCCGTGCTCGAGCCGGGCAAGGTCGTCGCCCAGGGCTTCCAGACCGTCGTCTTCACCATGAAGGACGGGGCCGTGCACAACGGCTTCGTGACCGGCGAGGCCGACGGACGCATCACCCTGCGCAACATCGCGGGACAGGTCACCCTCCTGAAGCGCGGCGACGTGAAGGAGGAGAAGCATCTGCCTCAGTCGATGATGCCGGCCGGCCTGGCCGCGGGCCTGACCGTCGAGGAGTTCACCTCCCTCGTCGAATACCTGGCCTCCCTCCGCGCCGTCGGAGGCTGATCCCGGGCCGAACCCGGGGCATGAAGGGCGCCGCAAGGCGCCCTTTTCGCGTCGCTTTCCTGTCCCCGCCCCCGCCCCTGTCCCTGTCCCTACCCCTGTCCCTGCCCCTTTTTTAAAACGTATCTATCCATCCTGATACGATGATGGATGCTTGCTTTCGGGGCCGTTTCCTCCATGGTCCTTTCACCATGGCGAAGTCCTCCTCCTTCATCTTCTCTTCCGAATCCGTGGGCGAGGGCCATCCCGACAAGGTGGCCGACAGCATCTCGGATTCCGTCCTCGACGCCTGCTTCGCGCAGGACCGCTTCTCGCGCGTCGCGTGCGAGACCCTGGTCAAGAGCGACCACGTCGTGATCGCCGGCGAGCTGACCACCAAGGCCCGCGTCAATTTCGAGCAGGTCGTGCGCGCCGCCATCCGTGAGATCGGCTACGTGAACGACGACGACGTCTTCCACGCCGACAAGGTCTTCATCACCAACCTCCTCACCCAGCAGTCGCCCGACATCGCCCAGGGCGTCGACGAGCGCAAGGCCGAGGGCAAGAAGCACGCCAAGATGGGCGCCGGCGACCAGGGCATCATGTTCGGCTACGCCTCCAAGGAGACCCCGGAGCTGATGCCCGCCCCGGTGATGTTCGCCCACCGTCTCAACCGCGCCCTGGCCCGCATCCGCAAGTCCGGCGCCCGCGGCACCGAGTGGCTGCGTCCCGACTGCAAGTCCCAGGTCGCCGTGCGTTACGAGGACGGCCGTCCCGTCGCCATCGAGAACGTCGTCATCTCCACCCAGCACACCGCCGACGTCTCGCACCGCCAGATCGAGAAGTTCTGCGTCGAGCAGGTCGTCCGCAAGGTCCTGCCCGCCTCGCTCCTCTCCCGTCGCACCGAGTTCCTGATCAACCCCACCGGCCGCTTCGTCGTCGGCGGGCCCCAGGGCGACTGCGGCCTCACCGGCCGCAAGATCATCGTCGACTCCTACGGCGGCATGGGCCGTCACGGCGGCGGCGCCTTCTCGGGCAAGGACCCGACGAAGGTCGACCGTTCCGCGGCCTACATGGCCCGCTGGGTCGCCAAGCACATCGTCGCCTCCGGCGCCGCCGAGCGCGTCGAGATCCAGGCCGCCTACGCCATCGGCCATCCTGAGCCGACCAGCCTGCACGTCGACACCTTCGGCACCGGCAGCGTCTCCGACGAGCGCATCCTCCGCGCCGTGAAGAAGGTCTTCCTCTTCAACCCCGCCGAGATCATCCGCCAGCTCGACCTGCGCCGCCCGATCTACCGCGCCAGCACCCACTACGGCCACTTCGGCAAGAAGGGCCTGCCCTGGGAGACCACCTCCCGCCTGGCCGCCTTCCGCAAGGCCCTCGGCGCCTGACCTTCACACACCATGCCCAAGAAATTCAACGATTACGAAGTGGCCGACCTCTCCCTCGCGGCGTGGGGCCGCAAGGAACTCCAGGTCGCCGAGCAC
>JACCDY010134336.1_pt1 | contig 57807 bp, 58 predicted proteins | sample 7446391 | NCBI WGS metagenome assembly JACCDY01 (sample SAMN15323451, study PRJNA562643) | freshwater metagenome | isolation source: river surface water | place: USA:Blue River Watershed | collected 2017-08-18
CGTGGAGGCGTGCCGCCACTTGCTCGGCGCTCTGAGGCCAGAGGACTTCGCGGGGAGAAAGGGCAGCAACGTTCTCGCCCTGCTGTCACACACGAACGACGCCATCGCGGCGGTCGAGAAGGAGATCAACGATGCGCGGTAGCGGATCAAGCGGGTCGCGTGGCAAGCGCAACCTGAACGACTATTGCAAGACCTTGGAGTTCAAGGCGGACACCGACGAGGAAGCGGCAGCGCTCGCTGTGATCTTCTTCGCGTGGGCGACCAAGCAGATCAGCGTTCAAGAGATCGCGGCGCTGGTCAAGGCGGCGGTCGAGAAGGAGATGCAATGAGCGATTACGATTACCAAGAGAACGAGTGGGCGCAGTACCGCAAGGACGAGCGCGAGGAGTACGACCGACTAACGACCGCCGAGCTTTTCCTTGCCGCGATCTGCGCTGGCGTGGCGCGGTGGGAGACGTTCTCGACAGGCCAGAGCGGCGAGGTCTGCGTGCGCTCGATGCGCTGGGCCGTGAAGCTCACCTCGCGCGGCATCCCCGACCTCGACGACCATCCGGTGCGCGTCGAGTTGCTGCGTGCGCTTCAGGAGGCGAGCCGTGGCTGACCAACCGACGAAGTGCCGTGACTGCCGCAAGCTAGGCGGCAGCGTCAAAGCGCCGCGGTGGCGCATCCTGCGTCAGGTTGCTAGTGGCGATTGGATTGAGGTCGCCGTGTGTAGGAAGTGCGCGCTGATCGGTAGCGGCGCACCTTCGCTGGAAAGTCCCCGTGGCGAATTGACCGTGCGCCAACGCACAAAGAAGCACTAATGGCTGACCAACCGACGAAGGCGATGACGCTGACGCTCAGGGAGGCGGTCTTGGAGATGCTCGACGGGAAGGTGATGGTGGACGACGGCAACTGGCCGTACCGCTTCAACCCCGGGTACACCTTCGGAGCGTTCGAGATTTTCGGAGCCCAGAACAAGTGGATGAGCATGGGGCAGTTGCGTGTCGACGGCTGGCGTCACGCGACGCCCGAGGAGATCAAGCTATGCAGCCGATGAAGCTCCGCGCCCTCGAACGCGGGGAGGATCCGAAGCCGTGAACAAGTACAAGCACCACTCCAAGTCCGCCGAGCGCCGCGCGTGCACGCTCAAGACCGCGTACGCGACGCCGGCCGCTGCCGCGTGTCCTGGCTTCAAGGTCTACCCGTGCAAGTTCTGCGGGCTCTGGCACCGAGCGCAGCTCGGCGGGCATCCGCTCAAGCCGCGGAGCCCGCGGCGCACTTCTCCGAGGTTCCAACGATGACGCACCCCCAAGAACAACCGAACAAGTACCCTGGACGCTGCGCGTGCTGCTGCGAGCACGTCGAAGCTGGCGCTGGCTTCCTCGAGACGCGCGAGCTCTACCAAGTCCCCGACGCAGCGCCTCCGCTGGGCGTGTTCGCTCGCGGCGTCTACTGCGCGTCCTGCTTCAGGCTCTACGGCCCACCGCTCTTCGCGCGCGGCAGGCCGATGCCGCTGCCGCCCACGGGCCACTACGCGATCGGCTCGCGCGGCGCGAACGACCTGATCTTCCTGAAGTTCCAGCAGACATTCGGTCTCAGCGCATCCTTGCGCCCCGTCCTCAAGATGGTCGTGGGCGGCAAACCTGACCACCGCGTCACGGGGAACGAGGCGATCTCCTATCTGAGCCGCATCGTGAACGAGGGGGTGGAAGCTTCTTCGCGGCTCTACGCCCAGGAACTCGGCCGCTGCTCAAGATGCAACCGCACGTTGACCGATGAAGCGTCCCGCGCGCGCGGGCTTGGGCCGGAGTGCGCGACGCGCTAGCACGCGATCAAAACACCAACCAGAACTAACCGCTCGTTATGTCCACCCTCACCATTCACCGCCTCACGCGTGATTGCCCGATCGGCTTCTCCTTTTACGTCCCGTGCCCGCGAAACGACGCGCTCTCCACGTTCATACCGCAGTCGCTCGAATGGACGGAGCCCGTCTATCTTCGCGCGATCCGTTACTACCTCCACGGGTGGTCGGGCTGCGTGCCGCAGTTCATCGCCGTCGGTCCCGACGGGCGCTTGGCGGACGACCTCGTTTGGAGCGTGCGGCTCGAGAGCATTGCGGCCAATGTCTACGCGATGAGTCGCGCGATGACGCGCGAAGTCGAGATCGAGATCGTGCACATCAGCCCGATCGTCCGCAAGCGCGCCAAGCTGCTCGCCAGGGAGCGCATGGAGGCGGCGCTTGTCGGGCTCGCGGTGGCGGTGCGCAAGCAGGCGGACAAGGACTGCGCGAACGTCGAGCGCCAAGCGAACATGAACTAGCCGCGCACTTTGCGCGATAAACATTTGACGCATCCAACCACCCGCCCTAACTTCCGAACCATGAAGACTCAGTTCGCCAAGCACCCGCGCCGCGCATCGCGCGCGAAGCATCAGCCCGCAACGTCCGCCGCGAAGATCGACGTCGGAGTGGCCGTCTGGAACACGCTTGGCGCAGCCAAGCTGCTCGAGCTCTCGCCAGCGCGCGTGCTGCGGGCCGTCGCTTCGGGCCAGCTGTCCTCCAGCCGAAGGATCATTGGCGGCGACGGGAAGCCGCGCTTCGCGTTTTCGCACGGCGACCTGCGCGAGTACGCGGCGCTGCTCGTCACGGAGAACGCCGAGAGCGACCGCGAGCGCCCCGGCTACGCACGCCAACGCGTGCACGCGCTCGAAGCGATCAACGCGCTCACGTTCGCGCTCTAGCGCGAGCGCTGCACGAACCCGCGCGTACGCAGCGCGCACACCGGAGAGCCCCAACGGGGGCCAGCAGAAAGGACGACGATGACGAGCAACACCAGGGCACAAGCTGCGCCTGAGCTGATCACGCACAGCTCCTCGACATGCGCTTCAACATGCCTCCGCAGGTACTTTTACCGCTACGAGCTCGGGCTGGTCCCCAGCGAGGAGAAGGAGGCGACGCACCGAGGATCGCTGTTCCACGCGGCGCTCGAGATGCGTGACCACGGGCGCTCCGATCAGGAGATCGCGGACCACGTTCGCGCCCGCGCGATGACGCTGCACCTCGCGGAGCAGATCCTCGTGATGTGGGCAGCGCACGCTTGGTACTGGCAGAACGACCAGATGGAGGTGGTCGAGTCCGAAAAGGGCTTCGAGCTCCCGCTGCAGGACCCCACCACCGGAACTGTGGACGCGCGCTGGAAGGTTGCTGGCAAGCGCGACCGCATAGTGCGGCTGGCGGACGGGCGGCTCGCGCTCCAGGAGTACAAGACCACGACGAAGGACACCACGCCGGGTGGTCCGTACTGGGCGCGGCTGCGCCTCGACCAGCAGATCAGCAGGTACATGCTCGCGGCGCGCGCCGAAGGCATCGACGTCGCAACCGTGATCTACGACGTCACGCGTTGGCCGGGGATCCGTCCGTACAAGGCGACGCCGATCGAGGAGCGGCAGTACAAGAAGGACGGCACGCTCTACAAGAGCCAGCGCCTGCTCGACGAAACGCCCGACGAGTTCGCGCAGCGCACGATGGACGCGGTGACCGCGCGACCGTCCGACTTCTTCCAGCGCTTCGAGATCTCGCGCACGGAGGAAGACCTTGCGGAATTCGCGCAGGAGCAGTTCGACCAAGCGCAGATCCTCGGGCTCTGCCGCCAGCGCGGACTCTGGTACCGGAACACCGCCGTGTGCCTCGAGCCTTTCCGCTGCGACTACCTCTCGATCTGCGCAGACCGTTCCTGGGCTCCGATCGCTGCTGGGCAAGCGCAGCCTCCGGCAGGCCTGAAGTTCGGTGACAAGCACCCTGAGCTCGACGTTCGTCCGTCCGACGAATCGTGAGCCGGGGCTGACCAGTTTCTTTTTCCAGAAGGAGTCCCGCAGGGGACCACGACCATGAACGAAAGACCTCCCAACCCCACCCCGCAGGCGTCGCCGCCCGCGCCGACTCCGGCCACGAGGCCGGGCGCGGCCAGCGCGCCGCCGCAGCCTGGCGGACGATCGATGCCGTCCGTCACGCTTCCGAAGGCAGCCGCGTCGCGGCAGATCGGAGACGCGCCGGCCGCTCCCGCAGGCGGCTGGGTCGTGACGCGCGGCAGGCAGAAGACTGCGGAGCGCGTCCTGCTCTACGGAGCCGCGGGCATCGGCAAGACGACGCTGGCGTCGTGCATGCCGAACCCGCTGTTCCTCGACCTGCAGAACGGCACGTCCCACATCGACGACGTCGCGCGCGTGCACATCGACTCCTGGGACGCGCTCCGCGCAGCTGTTCGGGACGCGAAGCTCTGGGGGCCGTTCGACACGCTCGTGATCGACACCCTCACCGACGCGCAGCGGATGGCCGCAGCGTGGGTCTGCGCGAACGTCGCTGACAAGGGCGGCGAGAAGCGCGACAGCCTCGAGAAGTTCGCCTACGGCGGCGGGCCGCAGCTGCTCGCGGATACGTTCCGCACGCTGCTTCCTGACCTCGACCGTGTGCGCGCGGCTGGCAAGCACGTGATCCTGATCGCGCACGACATCGTCGACAAGGTTCCGAACCCCAACGGCGAGAACTTCCTGCGCTACGAGCCCGACCTCTACCAGTCGGGCACGGGGAAGAACACGACGAACGTCCGCAGCGCAGTCGTTCAGTGGGTCGACCACGTTCTGGCTGCCTACTACGACGTGGCCGTGGTCGATGGCAACAAGGCGCGCGGCTCCGGCACGCGCACGATCTACCCGAACCCCATGCCGACGCACCTCGCGAAGTCGCGAGTTGCGTCCGATCCCATCCCGTACGACCTGTCTGACCCCACCGCCATTTGGAGAGCAATCGGATGTCTGCCCAGCTGATCCCCGGAACCTACTTCGGCCGCGTCGTCAACGCGGGCTGGACCAAGTCCAGCAAGACCCTGTCCCACGGCATCGTGCTGACCTTCCGTGCGACGCACGCGAAGCAGCAGGACGGCCAGTGGGCCGAACTCGCGGAGCAGCCCGACGACATCGACGGGGTGTTCTGGGTCATCAACAAGAGCGGCGGGATCAACGAGATCCCGCTGAAGCAGATGAACCAGGTGTTCGGCTGGGACGGCGACGCCGACAAGGTGACGCCCGACTGGTTCTGCTCCGAGGAGCGGGCGATCTGCCAGTTCATCGTGAAGGGCGAGGAGTACAACGGCAAGATGACCTACAAGGTCGATTCGGTCTGGCCGAAGGACTCGCAGGGCCCGGGCATCCAGCACTTGGCCGCGCAGGACGTGCGCGCGGTCAAGCAGCAGTACGGCGCGGCGCTGCGCGCTGCGCTGGGTGGTCCGAAGGCTCCGCCCGCTGGCGCTCCGCCGAAGCTCCCGACGCCCGCGTCGGGTGGTCCCGCTCGCCAGGCGACGGTCGCGCCGCCGCGCAACGCTCCGCCCGCCGCCGCGGCGGCGCAGCGCGAGCCGGGTGACGAGCCCACCGAAGGCGCGCCACAAGGCAAGCTGCTGACTGACCTGTCCAACGTGATGGACGCCATGTCCGATCGCCGCGCTGCGGCCGACGGCACGCCGTTCTGATCAGCGGACGAACCAGAACCCCTCTTCAACCAGCAGCTTCACGATGGCCCAGAGCAATGCGAGTCAGGCGAGCTTCACAATCCTCGTCGACACCAGAGAGCAGACGCCCTGGGTCTTCAGCCCGGGGGCGGTGCCGCTTCGCGCGACACTGCCCTCGGGCGACTACTCCCTGCCGGGGCTGACGGACAGGGTCGCGCTCGAGCGCAAGTCGCTCGCGGACCTGTTGCACTCCCTGACGCAGGATCGCGCTCGCTTCTTCAGGGAGATCGAGAGGCTTTCCGGGTACAGCCACGCTGCAGTCGTGGTCGAGGCTTCGCTCGACCAAGTACTGCGCGGCGAGCTCGGGCGATCGCACGCGACCCCCGCGTCTGTGGTCGGCAGCTGCCTCGCGATCCACGTCGACTACGGGGTGCCCGTGATCTGGGCTGGCTCGCGTCCCGCCGCCTCCGTCTACGCGGAGAAGATGCTGGCGAGGATCTGGGCGTTGATCGGACCCGACGGGAAGGCCGCGCAGGCGGCTGCGTCGGGTCGCTAGACGAAGGACAAGGAGAACGGCATGTCGAAGCAGTACTACAAGGGTCGCTTCACGAAGCAGCCCAACGATCGATTCCCCGTGGGGGAGGTCGTCGAGTTGACGGGCGTCGTCGACCACATCTTCTCGCAGAACCCGTCTTGGATGGCGGGCAAGCTCCGCACCGAGGACGGCGAGGTCTTCTGCTTCGCGGGCAAGTGCTCCGCGAACAAGGGCGAGACGATCACCATCCGTGGGCCCTGGACAGTTCGCGGCGGCTACGAGGCGCAGGTGCAGGTCGAAAGCCTCGTGCTGCCGATGCCGACCGACAGGAACGCGATCGCGATGTTCCTCGAGAAGTCGGAGGAGTTCGTCGGCATCGGGAAGTCCCGCGCGCGTGCGATCGCGGACGCGGCAGGAGACGACTTCGAGGGCGCGTTGCAGAACCCTGCGGAGCTCGCGCAACGCGCGCGCGTGCCCGTCGACGTGATCGAGAAGCTTGCTACGCGCTGGCGCGAGGGCCGCGACTACAACGCGGTCGCTTCGACGCTGGCGCGGTTCAACGTGACGCCCGCGCGCGCGCGAAAGCTGATCGAGCAGTTCGGCGCTTCGATCGTGCACACGATCGAAACGGATCCCTACTGGCTGATCGGGCGGGTTCCGGGGATGGGCTTCAAGAGCATCGACGTCTACGCGCTCGCGGCTGGTCTCCCGAAGAACGCTCCGGGGAGGATCGAGGCTGCGCTCGCGTACGTCATCGGGGAAGCCAGCCGCAACGGGCACACCTGGATCGAGGGCGGCGATCTGGTCCGCATGACCACGGCGTTGCTCACCTTCGACTGCTTCGAGGACGAGGACTTGGTCGCGCCCGCGCTGTTCGAGCTTGCGAACAAGGGGCGCGTCAGCATGGTCCCGCTGGACGGAGAGCGCTGGGCGGTGTTCCGCAGCACGACGTTCAAGGCCGACGACTTCGCGTACTCGGTCGCGCAGGCGGCTGGCGCAGAGACGGGGCTCAACGCGGACTGGGCGAACGAGGCCTTCGCGCTGTCGGTCATGCCGACGCTGTACCCGATGCAAGCGCACGCGTGCGCGGTCGCTTGGAGCTCGAGGCTCTGCGTGATCACGGGGGGCGCGGGCGTCGGCAAGACCTACGTGGTGCAAGCCATCCGCGAAGGAGCCACGCAGCGCGGCTTGACGGTCGCGCTGTGCGCCACGTCGGGCAAGGCCGCGAAGCGGCTCGCGGAAGCAGTAGGCGCGGACGCTTCGACGATCCACAGGCTGCTCGGCTGCAAGCTGGACTGGGGCGTCGCCGCGCGCGTCACGGACGACGAAGAGGACGACGACGATCAGGACGGCGACTCGGACTCGAAGGACGTCCGCTTCACCTACCTGTACAACGAGACCAACAGTCTCCCACACGACCTCGTGGTGGTTGACGAGGTCTCGATGCTCAACGCGCAGACCGCTTACGAGCTTCTGCGCGCGATCGACTTCACCAAGACGCAGGTCGTGCTGGTCGGGGACCACAACCAGCTTCCGCCCGTTGGTGCGGGCGCTTTGCTCCGCGACCTGATGGAGCACCGCCCCTGCCCGATCGTCGAGCTCAACCAGATCGTTCGCCAGGCGGGCGCGCTTAAGGTCGCGGTGAACGAGATCCTCGACGGGCGCGTGCACGCCCCGATCCTTCGCGCGGGAGGCAACAGCCAGATCGCCAACGAGTGGATGGTGCTCGACTCCTGCAAGTCGCCATCCGATGTCGCGCAGACGGTCGCGCGCGTGTTCAGCGAGCTTGGCCGCTTGCACATCGAGGACCGCTTCGCTCCTGGCGGGTCGCGCTTGATCGACCCGGTCTGGGACGTCCTGTACCTCGCGCCGATGAAGGTGGGCGACGCTGGTATTCGCGCGCTCAACGCGCTGCTGCAGCGCGAAGCTTGCGCGCGTGCGGGTCGGCCCGTCCCTCCGAAGAAGAACCCCAATCAGGCCTACGCGATCGGCGTGGGCGACCGCGTGCTCTGGGGGAAGAACGACTACACGCTCGACATCATGAACGGCACGCTCGGGCAGGTGCTGGCCGTCCTCGAGAAGGACCAGACGTACGAGGTCAAGATCCCCAAGGGCGAGCTTCCGCCCCCGACCGTGGACGAAGAGGACGTCACCTACGTCGACGACGTCCCGTACTCGTGGACCTACAAAGCTAAGGGCCACGCGCTGGTCGTCGCTTGGCAGGAGCCGCGCGGCAACGTGGTCAAGCCGATCCCTGCCGAGAAGCTGAAGAAGCTCGACCTCGCGTACGCGATGACGATCCACAAGGCGCAGGGCTCAGAAGCGCCCGTGGTCGTCTGCGTCTGCGCCAAGGCGCACTCGAGGATGCTGACCAGGAACCTCTTCTACACGGGCGTGAGCCGCGCGCGGAAGGCCTGCTACATGGTTGGTGACCGCTGGGCGATGCAGAAGGCCGCGAGCAGCACCGAGGACTTCCGGCGCAGGACCATCTTCTCGATCGCGTACGGGACGTGGCGGGGTTTGATCGGTTCGCGAGCGCCTTCATTCCAGCTGCGCGACGACTCGAACTTCAACGAAGCGAGCTAGTCTCCGCGCCCCCATGAAGACCAAGGTCGACGTCGCAGACTATTACCGCCGCCTCCGCGCGATCAGTATCGCGGACGTGGCGGAGCGGCTAATGCCGCAGCGCATCACCGAGCGCAAGTCCCACGAGCTTCGCTGCGACTGCCCGCACCACGACTCGCAGAGCAAGACCGCCCTGAGCATCTCGGTCAACGAGGGGCTCTGGCACTGCTTCGCGTGCGGCGTCGGCGGGGACTCGCTGCAGCTGGTTGAGTGGGTGTTCCACGGGGAGGTCTCCAAGAAGGGCGTCACGTCGACGCACCGCGCCGCGCGCGACTGGCTCGCGCAGATGGCCGGGCTCCCGCTGCTCCACGAGTACGGCATGTCCCCGGAGGACGTTGCGCGCTTCGAAGAGAACCGCGCACGCGAGGACGCGGTGTTCGTCGCCATGACGGAGCTTGCGCGGCACTACCACGCGCGGCTGATGAGCGACGACCCGGAGGCCGTCGAGATCCGCGCATGGCTCAAGCGCACCTACACGATCACGGAGGACTCGCTGCGGCGGCTCCTGATCGGCTGGGCCGACGACGCGGGCGCGTTCGACGCCGTCGCGCCTGGCTGCGAGAGCGAACGCGCGCTTGCGGAGACGGGCGCGTTCTTCTTCGACTCGCAGGACCGCGCGCTCCCGTTCTTCAAGCGGCGCGTCGTCTTCCCGTACTGGTCCTCGGGGCGGGTGGTCTACATGATCGGGCGCATCCTCCCGTGGGATCCGCCCGACGCCTACGAGCCCAAATACAAGAAGCTCCCGACGTGGTCTGACAACGGGCGGCAGTGGATCTCGCGCGCGGTCGACGGCTCTGTTCTCTGGGGCGAGGACGTGCTCGCGCAGCGCCCCAAGCGCGTGCTCGTCACGGAAGGCGTGACGGATGCGATCGCCGCGCAGCAGGCCGGGTTCCACGTCGTGGCGATCACGAGCGCGCGCCCCAAGCAGGACGAGATCGAACGCATCGTCCGCAAGCTTCGCGGCTGCGGGACGGTCTACTTCGCCCAAGACAACGAGATCAGCGGCATCGGACAAGACGCCGCCATGAAGACGGCGCGGCTGCTCGAGCGCGAGAACGTCGAGTGCAAGATCGCGGTGGTCCCCACGCGCGCGGAACACGTGGCCGCGCGCACACGGCTGCTCGAGATCATCGGGGCGGAGACCATGGCAGTCCTCGAGGACGCGCCGCCCGCCCAGCGCCGTGCCGTTCTGCGCTCCGCCGTCCCCGAGGATCGTCTCGACGAGGTCGAGAAGCTTCTCGGCGCGGCCAAGGTAGACGTGGCCGACTTCTTCGCGCGCGGCGGGACCGCAGCCGAGCTCGAAGCCGCAATGGAAGCCGCGCGCGACCCGATGGAGATCGCGATCGACTCCGTGCGCGTGGTCGAGGACAAGGCCGACATGGCCAAGCGCATCGGCGGGCTGATGGTCGAGCTCGCGCGCATGAAGCCCGCGCTGCGTGACGCCTACGTCAAGCGCCTGAAGGAACGCACAGGGCTCTCGCGTACGATCCTCGACGCGGAGATCTCCGACGCGCGCAAGGCTGCGAAGGAGTCTGGCGACGCGAACGCGCTCAAGCCCGCGACGCCGACCGTTGCGAAGTCGGACCCCGACTCGTGCGCGTTCATCGTCGAGACGGAGAAGATCGCAGCCGCGCAGCTGAGTCGCCCCGTCGCCTGGGAGACGATCGCGGAGGGCGTGTACCTGTGGATCGTCTCCCACGGCGGACGCTTCTTCCGCGACCGCGCCGGGGTGCCCGCGCTGTTCTTCGACAATCAAGTCTGGCCGATGGTCGGCGGCGGCTCCGGGGAACGCACGCGCTACGAGGGGCTGATCTACAGGCTGACGGGGCTGGTCCCGACGACCTCGGGGCCGCGCACCTTCTACTCGATCCTCGCGGCGATCGCGGCAGACCGGGGAACGGTCAAGGACCAGTTCCCGTGGATCCACACCGACGTGAGCTCGAACACCGTCTGGGTGAACCTGAACAACGAGCGCCGCGAGATCGTCAAGATCACCTCGCACGGCGTGACGGTCCTGCGCAACGGGGACAACGACGATGGCGTGATCCTGCGCGGCGACTCTAAGTTCCAGCCGATCGAGTTTGACGCCACGGTCCCCGCGGAGATCCTCGAGCCCGAGCTCGACGAAATGGTTGCCGCGCACCTCGCGTGCCGGCCGGAGTCGAAGCGCGCGCTGCTCGCTTGGGTGCTCTGCCTGCCGCTGCTCGAGTTCGCGGGCACGCGCCCGATGATCAGGCTCGAGGGCCCCGCCGCGAGCGGCAAGACGTTCGCAGCCAAGATGATCACCACGCTCGTCTACGGGGACGAAGCGCAGAAGAAGTCGACCGACGCGGCGAACTACGCGGACGCGGCGAAGAACCCTCTGGTCGCGCTCGACAACGTCGAAGTGCAGAACGCGACGCCCGCGCTGATCGACTTCCTGCTGACGAGCGTGACGGGCATCACGCGCGAGAAGCGCGCTTCGGGAACGGACGCGGGGATCGTCTCAGAGCGCCCGACCTGCTTGGTCCTCTCGACGGGGATCGAACCTCTTGCGGGTGAGCTCGAGGAGGTCATGTCGCGCTCGTTGGTCATGCGCTTCGACCGCGCGTACAAGGACCGCGTGCTGCTCGAGAAGCAGGTGCTCGCGCGGATCAAGCGTGAGCGCTCGCGCATCTTCTCCGCGATGTTCCAGCGCACGGTGGACGTGCTGGCGATGGTCGAGGCCGGGCACCAGGAGTCGGCCATGCAGCTGATCCGTTCCCACGAGGGCCACAGTGGCCGCACGCGCACGGACGAGTACATGGCGCTGATGTACCTGCAGAGCGTGGCCGCGTCGCGCGGCGACCGCACGTCGATGCTGGCTGCGCTCGCGCCCAGCTTCCAATCGATCGTCTCCGACCTCGACGAGACGGCAGCGTCGACCACGCGCGAGAGCTCCGCGATCGCTACGCCCATGATCGCGCTCTTCTCCGCGCTCGCGGAGATGAAGCTCTCCGGGGGCGGGCTGCGCTTCGGGCTGCACGTGAACGAAGACCACACGATGGTCTACAACGCGTCGAGCACGACCCTGTTCCTCGCGCTCCGCAACCTCTCGAAGGACAAGGGCTTCCCGTTCCCGTACAAGAACGCGAGCCAGTTCGGCGCGCGGCTCAACGGGTCGATCCAAGTCCTCTCGGATCACGGGTTCGGGATCGTCTCGAAGCCCAACCCCTACGGGCACCTGCTCTACGACATCGTCTGGCGACCGAACCTCGGGGTCTTCACGCCGCTCTCGGTCGAGGAAATGGAAGCGGAAAGGCTGCGCCTTGAGTACTAGCCGCACCCGCCCCAGCGACGCCGTACGCCAGCTGCTCGCGCGTGTGGCCCCCCCGCGCGCCCAGGCTGCGCCGGAGCCCGGGGGCGAGCCGGAAGCCGAGCTCGAGCCGGAAGCGCGCCCTGCGCGCCCACGCGCGGAACTGGGCTACGACGCGGACGCCCGGGCCAGCGCGGCTGCAGCCATGCGCCGGGCGCTGGGCGGGATCTCCGCCCCGCCGCTCGCCACCCGCCCCCCGGCCACGCCAGCCGTCCCAGAATCGGGACGCATCCCGCTTGCCCCAGGACGCAATAGGAGCGCGCCTGGCGCGTCCTGCCGTCCGTGGCGGTCGGAAGTCGCGGCGCGGATCGTCGCGCAGCGCGCGGGCGGGCGCTGCGAATGCGACGGCGCGTGCGGCGGGCCGTGTGGGGCGGGCCCGCGGCGCTGCCCCGTCCGGCAGGGAGACCGCATCCCTGGGCCCCGGGACTTCCCCGGCGAACGCCGCGTGGCGGTCCTGCTCTGCGAGCCGACCCCGGCCGCTTCCTGGCGCGGAACGATCGTGGAGTCGGAGTTGACCGTCCGGTGCACGGAGTGCTCGGAACGATTCGCCGCGCGCGCCCTGCGCGCGAGTGCGCCCGTTCGGGCTGGCGGCCGCGGTGGCCGGGCAGCGGCGAGCGGGCGGGGTGCGAGCGCGGGCGGCGACGACGCCGACGTGTTCGCGGACTGAAAAAGGAGAAGCAATGAGACCGGTTCGCCACAAAAACAAGAACATCCACAGCCAGCAGTGGACCTACGCCCTTGGCCACGGAGGGATGGCAACGATGGCTCAACTGCTTGACGTTCGCCGGCTGCTTGGGCAGTCCCGCAAGTCCCGCCCCTTCACCGCACCGATCGTCTGGTCTCAGCAGCGCGAGATGCTCGAGGCGATGCGGCGCTTCCGCGCAGCGGTTCTTCGTTCCGCGGTAGCCGCGCAAACCGGCCACTCCGAAGAAGTGCTCACGTGGTACGCCCGCTCGCTGGCTCTCTCGGACGACTACATCGAGCGCCTCGCGCGCGCGATCGACGAGCGCCCGCAAGGCAAGGGCGGATGGAACGTCATGTCGCAGCTCGGGAAGCTCTACGAAGAGTTCGCCGCGCACCACGACAACCCGCCCGCGGGCTTTGAAGTCGAAGTCGAGTCGCGAACGATGTTCGCGACGGATCCCAGCGTTTCCGAAACCCTCTTTTCGAAGGATTGATTCCCATGGCCAAGAGCAGATCGAAGAAGGGCGCGCCGAAGTCCCAGAGTGAACAGGCCGAGAAGAAGCGCAAGCTCGCGTTGGTCGGCGGTGACGTCGAAGTGTCCGACGGTGTCGCGACGATCGAAGTCTCCGCCGAAGTCATGGAGCGGACGGTCAGCGCGCTCGCCCAAGGCCTCCCCGGCGACGACCTCACTCCGCGCTGGTGGATCCTGGCACTCGGCTCACGCTCGCCCACCGAGAGCGCCATCCGCTGCAACGCGCGCGAGGTCGAGACGCAACGCGCAGCCGCCGCGCGCAAGCATCGCGGCGCGGCGACCGTCCGGCCCGCGCTCAACACCGAAACCGACCGCGCGCTCGTGCTCGCGGCTGGCGGCGACCCCGACGACCTCAGCTCGGGCCCGGCTCCGACCGCAGTCGCTGACCGCATGAAGCTGATCGAGGTGAAGCAGCGCACGATCGTGCGGCACCGCGGCGAGCTCGCGCTGCTCAAGATCAAGCGCAAGGGGATCACAGACGAGATCGCGCGGCTCGAGGCTGAGCGCGACGAACTGATCGCCGGGCAGGGTGCGCTCCCGTTCGAAGAGCCGGAACACAAGCCCGACGATTCCGCCGTCGAACTCGACGCGGAGGACGAGGAGTAACCTCGCGAAGCGATAGAGCGCGCGGGCTTTCCTCCTTTCACCGCGCAGCTCGGGGCGGGCACCGGACGACTGGTGCCCGCTCTTTTTTTATCGCCAGCACACTTGCGACCAGCCCAACGCGGTGCGACAGTCCGTTTCGACCGCGCGCAAGCGCCCCTCTTCACCCGCGAGCAAAGGAGCCCGCATGGCACCGCAGATCGAGATTCAGGACGTCGGACCCATCCACCACCTCTCCTTCGACATGGACGGCCCCGGCGGCGTCATCGTGTTCAAGGGCCGCAATGGCGTCGGCAAGACGCACGCGATCAATGCGAGCGCCGCGCTCGCGGACCCCAAGCGCGCGCGCGACATGACCAGCCGCGACGGCGCTGGGCGCGGCAACATCTTCGGGCTCGGCGTCGAGCTCAACATCGGACGCCGCACGACCGCGCGCGGCGAGCTCGAGGTCACGACCATCAACGCGGACGACCCCAGCGAGCTGGTCAACCCCGGCTTCAAAGACGAAGCGGTCGCGGACGAGCACCGGCTCAAGGTGCTCTGCCGTCTCGCGCGCGTGCGTCCCAACGCAGCGTGGTTCGCCAAGCTCGTCGGCGGCGAGGACGAGCTCAAGGCCGTCGCCAAGCCCGCGACCCTGACGCTGCTCGAGTCCGACAACCTGCCCGGGCTCGCGGAAGCGATGCGGCGCGACCTGCAAGCCGCTGCGCGGGCTGCGGAGAGCGAGCACCAGAACTTCGGGCACCAGGCGAGCGCGCTGATCGAGAACACGAAGGACGTGGATACGACCGCGCCGCACGAAGAGAGCGTGCTGAGCGAACTCGCACAGGACGCGACGCGCCACATGATGCGGCTCGAGGAACGCCGCGCGGCGCAGGACAAGGCAGACCGCGCGCGCGCGCAGGCGCTCGAGCAAATCGCCGCGGCGGAGCAGCCGGAAGACATCGGGATCATTGCGCGCGAGCGCGAGCGCAAGGAGGGGCTGATCCAGATCGAGAAGGACCAGCAGCGCGCCATCGACGCCGAGATCGAAAGGCTGCGCGCGGAAATCGCCAGCCTGACGGGCAAGCGCACGGACTGCGATCGCCGCATCACCACGTTGCACGGTGACCTCGACAACCTCACGCGGCGCGCGAACGCGGCAACGCGGCACGCGGCGACCGTGGAAGCGTGGCAGAAGACCATCGCGGAGACGGTCATCCCCGACGCGGAACGCGTGTCCGACAAGGACATCGAGGAAGCGCGCCTCGTCACGGCGAACGCCGGCCACGCGATTCAGCAGGGAGCCATCATCCGCCGCGCCCTCAAGCAGCGCGCCGACGCCGAAGTGCTGGCCCAGCGCGCCCGCGACGCTGCACGCCGTGCGGAGAAGCTCCGCGACGCCGCCAAGGGCGTCGACGAGGTCATCTCCGAGTCGCTCCGCGCGATCGCGCCGCGTGGCTTCGGGGTCACGGACGGGCGGCTGGTCATCGACACCGATCGCGGCCGCGAGCTCTACACGCAACTGTCCGATGGCGAGCGCTGGAAGTTCGCGCTCGACGTGACGATCGACGCCGTTGGCGAGGGCGGCATCCTCGCCATCCGCCAGGAAGCGTGGGAGGGCCTCGACCCCTACAACCGCGCCGCGATCGCCACGCACGCGCGCGAGCGCGGGGTCTGGGTGCTGACCGCGGAAGCGGACGGCGGCGAGCTCCGCGCGGAGCGCTACGAGCCCACGGAGAACGCCTAGGAACGGTCAACCCTAGGCAGAGCCGTTGAAGTGGACCAGGGGTTTCTGCCGCCCCCCTACAGCGGTCGATCAGCCCTGACGGGCGTGAGCTTCAACGGACGCGGCGCGCCGCGCGGGACTCGATCCTCGCGCTGGCGCGCCGCACCTTTTCAGATAGGGCCGTTGAACTGCGCCACCCACGTTGTGCTCGTCGCGAGCAGGACGTTGCGGCGGTATTGGACCGTCACAGACTTGGTCGCCGCGCCGTTGATTGTCTCCGCTCCATTCCCGTCGAGCGTGATGGCGCTCGCCACGTTGATCGCGATCACGTCGACGCGGAAACCTTGGCAGGACGCGAGCGCGGGGAGGTTGATCGTCACCGCGCCGCCGCTGGCGTCGACGAGGATCACGTCGTCCGTCAGCTGCACCGTGTAGCTGCCCGCTGTCACGGTTCGCATGCGCTCCCACTTCGAACTGCCCAGGTCCGCGTACCAACCGCTGGCCGTCGCGATCAGCGTGCAGCGGTTAAAGCGCGCGGGGATCGCGAGCGTCGTCAGCCCGTTGATCGTCTCCGAGGAGTTCCCGTCGAGCGTCACGGTGTTCGTGGAGTCCGTGACGATGACTTCGATCTGGAACCCATCGCACGTTGCGACCGCAGGGAGGTTCAGCGTGACCGCGCCGCCGCTGGCGTCGACGACCAAGATCTCGTCGGTCAGCTGGACGGTGTAGCTGCCCGAGGAGACGGCGGTCGTCGCAGCCCAGCGGCGCTTCTCGAAGTTCGCGTTGTACTTCGTCAGCCGCTCGACGGCGTTCTCTGTCTCGAGGATGGTCTGCATCGGATCGGGCATGGCTGGCTCCTAGTACGTGTCGGTGGCCGCGAAGGCCTGCTGGCGGATGCGGGTCACGAAACGCGTGACCTTGATGTTGTACGTGGCGTCGGGCCGCGTGGCGACCAGCCGGAAGTGCGCGTCGCGCAGCGAGTAGACCGCGCCGCACCGCACGTCCTGCCAGTCCCCAAGGCCGCTGCCCTCGTCGACTTGGATCTGAGCCTTGAGAGTGCAGTTCTCCGTCTCGCCAGGCAGGATCGTCATCGGCCCCTCTGCAGTCCAGCGCGAGAAGCGCGGATCGCCAGCCGCCCAGATCTCCTCCGCCGCCGTCAGCGGATGGACCTGCACAGCTTCCCACCAGACCTCGACGTAGGCTCGGATCGGAGTCGTGGGCGCGGGCGCGGTGTAGGCCGTCTCGTAGGTGGCCTCGAGGTTGGATCCCGTGAACTGCAGGAACCAGCCGGCGATCGCGTCGCCGGCGACTTCGAAGCCCGTCAGCACGGGGTCTCCCGACGGCGGGGCGCTGGCCGTTCGCCAGCCGTCCGCGTAGACCGCCCAGTTCGTGTTGCGCGCCGTGATCCAGCTGGGAACCGTGCGAGCACCAGGAGGCGTCAGCGACTCCTCGAGCAGCGCCGCTTCGCTGGCGAAGCCAGACGAGTTGATCGCGCGCGCGTAGAGCGCGGGATCCGTCGTGCCGAAGACCGTGGCCCAGCTGGGAATCGCGGCGGAGACAGTCGAGCCTGGCGGAAGCGTCACGACGTGGTCGCCAAGGATCCAGCCGCCGCGCCGGATCTCGTGGCGCACGTTCTTCTCCGCAGCGGTCAGCGAGTACGAGCAGAGCTCGCCGTCCATGCGGCCAACGAGATCCTCCGGCGCATTCGGAGCCATCGCGAGCCCGCTCAGGATGATCTGACGTTGCAGGGAGTTTTCAGGCGGACGCGACGCGCCTCCGTAGGACACGGGCAGGACCGCGAACGTGACAGCGTCGCCAGGAGCGGCGCGCGTGAGGACGCACTCCGCAGACTGGGTCGATCCGCTGACGCGCGCGACTTCCTCAAAGTCCGACTCCCCGATCGCCGCAACGACGATCGCGCCGTCGAGGATCGTCGCAGGCGCGTCCTCGCCATCGGGCTCGTAGGTCCACGAGAGTCGAACACGCGGAACGCCGGCATCGCCAGAGAGCCGAACCGCCATCTCTTCGACGTCGAGCCGCGCGAGCTGCGGCGGCATGGTGCCGGAGTTGAGCGGCGCGAATCCGCTGCTCGCGGAGCCGGATTCAGTCTCGTCGAGATCGGGGAACCAGTCGTCGGTGTAGACGCTGGCGTTGTACTCGACCCATTCGATTCGACGCTTCAAGTCCGGCGTGGTCTCGATGCCGGTGATCTGGATATAGAACTGCTCGTTCTCCTCCACGATCACGTAGGGGTCGTCGATCGCGGGCGACCAGTTCATGTTGGTCGACCACGTGACCGTGTCGCCCACGCCGTAGGTGCCCGCCGCGCTCGTCAGCAAGCGGCGCAGCCACTGCCCGTTCAGCGAGTTGCGGACGTAGATGTAATAGTTGGTCGCGGCCTCGAGCACCACCTCGCGATCGAGCGTGACCGTCTTCTGGTCGACCGTCGCCGTGCACCGCCCCGACTGCCCGCGCGAGATCAAGTCCGCGGAGCAGAGCAGAACGTCGCCAACCTCCCAGGGCATCGATTCGAGCGACGCGCGGAACGAACCGATCCGCAGCGTGGTCTTATTCACGTTCAGGAGCCACGCGAGGTGGCGCTTGACGGCGGAGCGCCGCGTGAAGCCTTCGAGGAACAGGGACTCGCGGCGCAGCTCCTCGAGCGACGCGATGTTGTCCAGGTCGGGGTCATTCAGCGTGACCGGGCTGCGGGTGTGGTTGCGCGCCTCGTCGTGGAACTCCGCGACGTAGGAGTTGGGGCGCTCGCGCGCGCTCGCGTACTCGACCTCGAAGGAGTCGAGCTCGAAGGAGCCGTGCCCGAGGATGTCGACGTGGTCGCGCTCCGCTTCCCACTTCAGACGGATGCGCTTGCCCTCGCGGATGGGCGCGGCGCGCCCGACCGATAGGACTGCGAGCACCGCGTCCCACGCGGGACGATCGGTGTCGAACACGCCGTCGAAGGTGTGCCGGAGCTCGCGGCCCTCGAGCAGCCCGCTGACGGTCGCGTGCGCGCTCAGGAGCGTGCCGCTGGTCCACGGGTCCGACGCGACGGAGATCGAGATCGAGACGGTGTGGTTGACCGAGTCGATCGCGGTGATCTCCCAGCCTTCGAGGTCCGCCGTGCTGATGTCCGTGGTGACGTTGGGAATCGAGATCGCGCCGACGAACCCGCCGACCTGCCACTTGAGAAGCTCGAACGACGCCTGCGCGAAATAGATCGTGACCGTGCCGACGCCGGAGCCACCGACGTAGAGCATGTCCGTCCAGTCGGTTCCGCCCGCGAACGTCCCGCGCTTGTCGTAGACCTTCTCGTCGCAGTACGCGGCGAAGTCCGCGAAGCTCTGAACGTCGATGTCCTCGGGGCTGTAGAAGCGCCCGAGCACTTCGCGGTTGAGCAGCAGGTCGCAAGTGATCCACGCGGGGTTGCGCGACCACTTCCGCAGGAAGCTCGGGAACTGCGCGGAGAGCCCGTCCCACACGGGGACCAGCCGCCAGTCCCCAAGCATCGTCACGGTCGGATACGCGGTGTTGATCTGGTTGGTCGCGGTCACGCGCAGCCCGACCAGCGCGAGATCCGGGTACGAGAGGGACTCGTCGAGGATCCCCGTCACGCTCGAGAACGTCGCGTCGTCCTGCACGTTCGGGTGCGTCGAGTCGGTGTTCGAACGGACCAGCTCGACCTGGTAGCGGCCGCGCTTGCGCGTGTTCGAAGCGGCGGGCGAGATCACCTTTCCGTCTGCAGCGCCGCCCGTGATCGACGCGCCGTTCTGGAACGTCAGCGTGTTCCCGTAGGTCGAAGCGTCCGCAGCCGTGCCGCCGCCCGCGTCCGCGTCCATGTGCCAGAGCCCAACGTGCTCGGGCAGCGCGGTCAGGTAGCGACCCGCGCCGCTGTTGTAGCGCTGCAGCATGTCCGAGATCGTGAGCTCGCCGTTGATCAGCTCGAGCTCGTCGATACGCCCGTCCACGTTCTGCCCGACCTCGAAGTCAGTTCCTGCGGTGGGAACCCGGCACGCGAAGTTCTGGACCTCCTGATACGCAGTCACGCCGTCCACGATGATCCGCAGTCGATCGTTCCCGCCCGAGTACTGCTGGCGGTACGTGATCGCCACGAAGTGCCACTGGCCCGCGTTCATGTAGTCGCCCGCGTTCAAGTCGTCGAACGCGTCGATGCTCGACACCGACGATCCGTTGCCGATCTTCACCACGGGAACCATGGACGTGATGCCGATCAGAGTTCGAATGCCGAGCAGCACCTCGAAGCCGCGATTGGAGCCGTCGCGGAACTTGAAGATCGTTCCCTCGGTCGTGCCGTAGTTCTCGTCGTCCGACTTCACCCAGAACGTGACGCTCCACGCATCGAACTCCGAACCAGCTGTCCACGCGGGCGGCAGGCTCGGGTTCGTGTTGTTCGCGTAGTCCGCGGGCCCAGCGCGATCGAGCAACAGCGCCTTGCCCAGCGTCGGGTGCGCGTAGGTCTGCGGGTCGAAGAACGGGAACTCGAAGTCCACCGCGAAGGGCGAGCGAACCGAGGAGCCGACCGTCGTGTTGAGCGGAAGCCGAACGTATCCGTCTCCTTCGGGGCCACCGGACGTGATCGGCGCGCCGCCGCCGTCGAGCTCGATGTAGCGCACGGCAAACTCGACTGCAGCGGACTGGACACCGCCCGAGCTCGTGATGCGGTAGCAGCCCTGGTCGAAGGACACGGTGACATTGAACAGGTCGTAATCGTCGACGAACGCGTGCTCGATCCCGTAGCTCGCGAAGTGCGCGTCCGCAGTCGCGCCCGTGTAGTTCGCGCTCGTGATGACCTGCGTGGTCGTCTCGCTGGTCGTCGTGCTCGATTCGAGCAGCTGGCCGATGTCCACGACCTGCGAAACCTGCTCGAAGCCCGAGACGATCTCCTGCTCGAGCATCCCACGACGCAGCGAGACTGCCACGTCGTTGAAGGTGCGCGCGTCGTTCCCGTTGATCTGCATCCCCACGGGGAAGTCCGCGTCGCCCGTCAGGATCGCGCCATCGATCGGCGTGTCCGCCTCGTAGCCGCCGATCCCCTTGATGGGGCCGTGGCCAACCGAGATCAGTGCGAAGTAGTCGGAGCGCGGCGGGTACTGGTAGTTCCGCACGAACTCTTCGATGACCGTGCCCGCGACGCGGAAGCGTCCGTAAGCCAGTTCGATCGGCCCGCCCTCGACGCGCACGTTCGCCGCGCCCGAGTAGCTGTAGGTCGGGCTCTCCTCTTCGCCGCGTCGCTTGCCCGGCACCTGTCCCTTGGCGATCAGCCGTCCGATGACGATCAGGCCCGCCGCGTAGACGCCGAGCGCCGCGTACGCGGCCGCGCCCGTGAACGTGGCGATGTTGGTCCCGAAGATCGAGAACGAGACGGTGATCGGGTCCGCAGGCATCGCGGCCACGTGAAGCGTGGCGTGGTCCGCGAGCGGAGTGTCGAGCGCAACGGGCTCGCCCTCGACGCGGAGCGCCAGCCCGTCACGCGCGCGCAGCCGCTTGGGCAGGCACTCGTCGACAGTCAAGCCCTTTCGCCAGGCGACCGCGCTTTCCTCGACGGCGTTCGGATTCCACGGGTTGGCGAGGTACAGGACTCGGATCATGGGTTCTCCTGCCTCCCCGGTGGGGGTGGGCTTTCACTGGCGAGTCTACGGCTTGCGCTTCGCGGCCCCCACGGGACGCCACCTGTAGCAGCCCTGGATCCGTTCCGCGCCGACGAGCCGCCAGAACGCACCAGCGCGCAGCACGCGCGCTCCGCTGCCCGGCGTGGCTGTCAGGAGCCACGCGCTGCCCGGCGCAGCGTGGGCGCTCCTGGCGCGCCCCAGCGCGAAGACCACAGCAACCCCCAGCGGGGCAGTCCCGCCGCCCTCGGAAACGACCACGTCCCCAAGCTCGGTCAGCGCGGCCGCGTCGCACGGGAGCTCCTGCCAGCCGGGCCCCAAGACCCAGTTCTGGGCGGTGACCCGGTCGATCGGGAACTGCGGCTGGAAGAGCCCGAGGCGGCGGTGCACTTCCAGCGCGCAGCCGAGGCAGTCCAGCCCCTTGGCCGGGTCCGTCCCGCCCGCGAGGTACGGGGTCTCGAGCATGTCCTGCACGGAGATTGCCGTGCGCTTGGCGACGAAGCTCATGGCCTAGGCCCCGCCGAGTTGGCGCGGCATGCCCGGGTTCGCGCCCCAGCGCCGCGGGTGCGCTTGCGGGAGGCCGCGCGCAAGCTCGTCCTCCCCGCGCTCCTCGCAGTCCGTCCTCCGCCGCGCGCACGTCGAGAAGCCTGTCCCGACCGTCTCGCCAGGCGACGCCGGGATCACGTAGCCGCACTTCGGCCCGCCGAACGCGTAGCGGCAGACCGTCGAGACGTACCGCTCGGGCGGCACCTTCGCGCGATAGAGCGAATAGGCTGCGAGCGTCATCGTGACGATCTTCGACCCGACCTTGCAGCCGCGGACCTCCGCGCGCTCCTCGAGCTGCGCCTTGGGGTTCTCGAGGTCCGCCAAGCTGACCAGTCGAATGGTCGCGGGCGCGCCGTCGAGCCCGTCGTGCGTGTCGATCAGCCGGCCGATCTCGCGCGTGACGTTCCCGACCGAAACACCGATCGTGGGAATGTCGCCCGCGGCGGTCTTGCGGATGCCGCTGTGCACGATCGGGAACGGCGAGTACACGATCGCGGTTCCGTCCGTCTCCTGGCCGAAGTGCACGGGCGTCGGGTTGTTCGTGAGGCGCACGCGCGTGATCGGGTCCGTTGGAACCTCGAGCTCGTACAGCCAGACCCACGGGTATTCCAGCCGGAGCTGCGAGCGGTGCTCCTGCATCAACGTCGTCAGGGAGTCGGTCACGCTTTGATCTCCTCGAGCTCGAACGAGAACACGAACAGCCCGTCCGTCGCCGCGCCCGAGATCGTGTTCCGCAGTTCGGTGCTGGCGAAGTGCACGCGCACGGGTTCGGCCACGGTCTCTGCGATGCCGCTCGCAGCGTTGCCGCCACCAGGAGCGGGCGGCGTCCACCAGAAGCCAAGCCGCGTCCCGTCCTGCGCTTCGAAGAACGCGAGCAGCGCGTCGCGCTCCGTCGCGGTCAGCCCCGCGGTCAAGCGCCAACGCCGACGCGCGAATCGATCGAGCGCAGCCCGGTGCTGGTGGCCGCTCTCCATCCGCATGGCAGTCACGCGACGCGGCCGGAGCACTTCGATGCGCGAGCCGACCGGAGTTGAAAGCGTCGAGCCCGTGAATCCGTCCGCCTCCGCGCTCACGACCACGGAGGCCTGGTCGACCTCCGTCGCGTCGAGCGCGTTCGTCAGCGTCCCCTCCGCCCACGCGTCGAGCACGACGACCTTGTTGCCGCCGGGGACGTAGGCGTAGATCCCTTCGGCGCGTCCCTCGATCGCTCGAAGCGAGCTTCCGTCGATGACCGTTCCTGCGCTGTCGACCGTCACGGACGAGTCCGCTTGGTCCATCACGACCTGCACGCCGCCGATCAAGACAGAGAGCACGACCGCCCCCGTGGGCTTGCCGCTCGAGTCCAGCGCGTTGTAGGCGTCGAGCGTCAGGTCGTAGTCCGTGTCGAGGCTGAACGTGTAGGGGTCTCGATCCGCAATCACGGTTGCGACGCCGTTCGAGTAACGGACGAGCTCGAGCCGGGTCGCGGGCGCGGAGTCCTCGCGGATCGCGATCAGCGCGTAGCCCGACCCCGGCATCCACGTCGCGGAAGGAGCGGTCGACCCCGCCGCACCAGTCCCCGCGATGCGGACGCAGATGCCGGCTGCTCGATAGGGCGTGGCATTCGTCGAGCCCGCGGTCCCGTCCGCCTTCAGCGAACTGAAGCGCACGCGCAGCGTCCGGTTCTGCGAACGCCGATCCGTCGACGGCCGCTGCGAAAGAAGGAAGCCGCCAGCGCCGTTGGCCGTCGAGCTTCCAACGGTTTCGGTCGCGGGGTCGACCAGGATGCGATCCGTCAAACCGCTAATCGTCGAGCGCTGCAGCTTGCGGTCGTAGGAGCTGATGGTCGAGTAGTCGCCAACCCACGCAGACAGCAGCGAGTTGCCCGCGTAGTCCACGGCGGAGACCGTCGCCGTCGCGGTCTTGCCGGCCGCTCGCCAGGTCCGCTCGAACGTGTCGCGGTGCACGACCACGCCCGCGTCCGTCAACACGAACTCGTTGATGATGTTCGCGACGCCGCCACCGGGCGATCCGCTCGCCGTGGGCTGGCCGTTCATGATGAAGCCGACGCGCCCTGCGGCGGTCAGCTTCGAGCCGCTGGTGTCCGTGTAGTCGAAGACCGAGGTGGTCGACGACGAGCCCGTGTTGCCCGGGGTGATCAGCTTGCCAACGAGCCGAACGTCTGATCCGCTCGCGCTGACCTCGAGCGAAATCCTGTTGGTCTGCTTGGGGTTGAGCACGCGAGACAGCGCGGCAGCGGATCCGATCCCCGCAAGCGAGCCGCTGAACGCAGCGGACTGCAGGACCGTGATCGTCCCAGAGTTGATGCGCAGCAAGTACCAGGACGATTCGTTCGAGCTCGACGAGAGGAACCCGAAGAAGTACCCGTCCCCGACGTCCGTGTAAGTGTGCGAGACGCTGTTGTAGGTGCCGCCCGTAATGCGCGCGCCAACCATGATCACGTCGGTGAAGCGGTTGACGTTGTGGCCGTTGCCCGAGAGCACACGCGCGCGCCAGGCCATCTCGACTTTCTGGTCCGCGTTCGAATACGGCGTCCGCAGCAGGTATCCGCTGCGGTTCGTGACCGGCGTGCCGCCCTTCGACCACACGCCGCGCTCGCAAAACGCGTCCGTCAGATCGCTCGCGTTGATCGTCGACGAGTACGAGCCCGAGACCGGATGCGCGATCGTCTGGCTCGTCCACATCGCGGCCTTCACGTAGGTCGTGGGGTGGTCGCCGTAGACGGTGGATCCCGCGGTGAACGCGTCTGCGCTCGCCAGGACCTGCTCGATCGGCGGACGGATTTGCGGCATGGGAAGAGCCTATCGGACGGAACGGAGCTGCTCGATCAACCGGCGATCGGATCCGCCAGAGATCACGGCTGCGAGCGCGCCTTGGATCTGCGGCATCGCGCCGAGCACCACGTCCGCAGCAGTGCGCGGGTCGAGCGACTGCACCACGAGGTTGATGGTGACGGGAGCGCTGCGGGCGGCACTGACGCCAGCCGCGTTCGAGCCCGCACCGTAGATCGGCGCGGCGTTGACGCCAGCGCCAGCCGGCGCGGCAGTTGAAGCTCCGAACGGGAAGCCAGCGCTGCCGCCGAAGATGAATCCGACCGCACGCAGCGCGAGCCACTGCGCGATCATGTCCGCGAGCCCGCTGACGACCGAAGCGGCGAAGCTGCGGAACGCCTCGCTCGCGGTCGCGGATCCCGAGAGGACGTCGCGAAAGAAGCCCCGGAAGGAGTTGAACGCGATGTCGACCTGCTGCCCGCCAAAGTCGCTGATCGACTGCTCGATCTGCTTCATGCGATTGGCGACCTGCCCAGAGAACGTGGCGGTGCTCTTCGCGAAAGCCATCTGCTTGGCTTCGATCTTGTCGACCAGCTCGAGGAACTCCCGAAGCTTCTCCTGGTCACCATCGGCCACGAACTGCTGGTACAGGTTGAGCCGACGCTGCGAAGCCGTGTCCGCGATCTGGTTCAGCGACGCGTTGAGCACATCGAACGGGTCCGCCGCAAGTTCCGCCTGCAGCCGCGCTCGATCGATCGTCGCCGCGTAGTCGTCGAGGAACAGCTGCGACTGCTCGGCGCTGAAATCCGCGCGCTTGCGGGCGAGCTCGAGCCCCTCGTACACGCCTGCGGTTGCATCCGCGACCGTGCGCGAGAGCGTGAGCGCCTTGCGGACGAACGACTCCAGCCGCGCGTCCTCGCGCTCCGCAGCTTTGATCTCTGCGCTGCGACGCTCGAACGCAAGCTGCCGCGAGCGATCGATGGCCGTCTGCGCCGCGAGCGCACCGACGTTGGCAAACGGGTTCGCGAAGCGGACGATCCCGGCATCTGCCTGCTCGCGGCGCGTCGCGGCTGCGCCGCGCTCGAGGGACTTGATCCACGCGTCGTGCTCTGCGCGCGCTTCCTTGAGCTTCTTCTGGTTCGCTTCGTACGCGACCGTCAGCTTGTTGATGTTCTCCTGCAAGTCGCGCGCGATCTGCCCGGCCTCGAGCGCGTCGAGATCACCGAGCAAGAACGCCTTTGGGTCGCGCGAAAGCGCTGGCGCGTTGCCGAAAAGCGAGATCTTCTTGTTGCCGGAACTGATGGCGTCGATGCGCTTCTGCGCGGCTTCGACTTCACGCAGGACTTGCAGTTGGAGTTGCGCGTCCTTGATGTCGGGGAGCCCGCCGAAGATCGAGCCTCCACGGTTGATCTCGAGCTTGAACGAGCCTTCACCGAGGCTCGCGCGCAACTGCTCGATTCGCTCTGCGAGCAGTTTCAGGTTTTCCGCGGGCCGGTCGATCTTGTCGCTGAGCCCGATGATCTCCTTCGCTCCGTTACGGATCGCCTCTGCTGCCTTGTCGGTGGCCTTGGAGACGAGATCCATAGCGCCGCCGAACCCGAGCACCTTCGCGGCGAGGTCCACGGTGAACGCGATGCCAGCGGCCTTGCCCAGAGACAGGAGCTTCGCTTGGAGGAAGTTCGTCTTCTTCTCGACGTTGGCGAAGCTGGCAGCGACCTTATCTGTCGACTGCACCATGTTCTTGGCGACGCCATCGAGCGTGGCTCCGGCCTGCCCGAGCTGGCGCTTGAGCTGCTCGAGGTCGACTTCGAACTGGACCTTCAGTTTCTCGTCATTGACGGCCATGGCCCATCTCCTTCCGGCGCTCGCTGCGCGCCCGCTCCTCGCGTTCGATCGCCGCCCGCTCCGCTTGCACGATGCTCACGAACTGCACGAACGAAGCGGACTGCTCGAGCAGCCCGCCTGCCACTGGAAGCACGCCAGCCTCTGCCCAGTCCATCGCCAGGAATGCGGCGTCGATCTCGGGTGTGTGGTGCGATGCGGGGCACCGGAAGACCGGCTCCCGATCCCCACCGCACACCTCGCAGCCAGCGCCGCCAGCGCCGTTGCACGCTGTGCAGGTGCGCCAGAACACGGGCTCCGCCGCAGGGCGATCGCAGCCCCACAGTTCGCGCGCGTTCGGGTCGATCCTGCATGCAGGGCACTTCGGTCCTACGTCGCCGTAGCGCCCTCTTGCGAGGGCACGGACTTTCCCACCGTCTCGGTCTTGATCCCGATGCGGTCCAGGAGCTTGGCGGCAAGCTGCATGCGCGCCCACAGCGGGATGGACGCGATCGAGTCGTCGCTGGCGGTCCCGTCATGATTCGACTCGAACGGGATGGGCTTGTTGTCCGCGTCGTTGAAGCGCCGCCAGCCGCACAGGCTCTGGCGGATCACTTCGATCAGGCTCGCGTAGCGGAGCTCGCCCAGCTTCGCCTGCATCCGTTCCTTGCTCACGCCATCCAGTTCGGGCAGCAGCGCGGCCGACTCTTCCGCGCGCGCGAACGCGGAACGCACGATCGACTCCTGCGCGACGTTCCATCCGTGCGCGATGAAGACGGTGTGCCCGGTGGGGTCCGATGCGACGTCCTCGTCGATCGTCACTTCGAAGGTGGCCTTGGGATTCAGTCCGATCATGTTTCGTTCTCGAAGAGGGTTGAGGGAACAGCGCGCGCCCCGACCGGGGATGGCCGAGGCGCGCGCATCGTATCGACTACGGGTCCGACGCGCGCAGCGCGCTACTCGGCCGTGAAGAGCAGGACGAAGTCGTTGTCCGCGCCCGCGGTGTTGCTCGCGTTCGAGAACTGCCCGCCCGTCACCTGGCAGGAAATCTCGTGCGTCAAGTGGCCGTTGCGCTCGCCGTCCGAGATCCCCGTGTAGACCAGGCCCGGCGCGTAGAACGCGAAGGCGTTCCACGGCGGCGAGCCGGATGTCGAACCGATCTGGAAGCCGAGCGCGATCGCAGTGCCGGCGAGCAACGAGCCGACGAACGGGTGCGACGCCTCGAGGTCCGCTTCGGGGTCGAAGTTCAGGGTGCCAGCACGACCAACGATCGAAGCCTCGAGGATGCCGGTCGACTGGTTCATGTCCTCGCGGAACTGCACGTCGTGGCCAGCGTCGAGCGTGACCGACCGGACGCGCGGGGCGTACGTCGTGCTCGAGCCTTCGACGCGCAGCGTCATGCCCGTCGACAGGCAGAGCGGAGCGACCAGCAGCGGGTACGTGACGCCCGCGAGGTTGGCAGAGTCCGTGATGGCTTCGGCCGCGCCCGTGAACGTGAAGTCCAGCATGGCGGGCTCGCCGTTCGTGAACGTCAGCTGGAACGTGCCGCGCGCGCCCTTCATCTCGTAGCGCTTGCCGTCCGTGTAGCCGGCGAGCGAGAGCGTCGGGATGTCGTCGTAGGTCACGGCTTCGGCGGTGCCGATCGAGTCGGTATCCGCGGTGCCGCCCGTGGCTTCGAGCACGCGCGCGACGGCCTCGCCTTCATCGAGCCGCTTCGCGTTGAAGATGCGGGCCCAGATCGTCTTGCTCGCGGTGTTGACCTTCGTGACGACCATGGTCGCCCCGTTCGTCGCTCCCTGGTACACGTCGCCAACCGCAACGGTCGGGGTCGGCGCGGTCGTGTAGCCGAAGCGCACCGTTGCGTGCGTCTTGGGCCACCACGCGCGGCCGGCCGAGACTTCGACCACGCCGATCTGGATCGTCGAACCCGGCGTCTCGTTGACGATCGTCGACGCAGACGTGACCGGGAGGTCCGTCGATGTCACCGTTCCCGTCACGATGTGCACGCCGTTGTTGCCGGGGTTGATCGCGCCAGTCACGTAGATCGCGTCGCCAGCCGTGAAGCCGTCGGTCGTCCAGTCACCGCTGGCGCGCACGAGCTTGTTGCCCGTCGCCGCGAAGCTGATGATATTCGACTCGAACGCGCTCGCGGGGACTGCGCTCGGCGTGAACGTCGCGCCCGTGGTCCCGCCCGTGCAGACGTTGAGCACGTTGAACTCGCCAACGATGTCCGCGACGTAGAGCTTGGTCGTACCGTTGTACGTGTCGCGAACCACCACGCCGGTCGCGCCCGTGCTCGCCTGCGTGAAAGTCTCGCCATGGCGCAGCGGCCCGCCCGTGATTGCGCCGATCGTGAACTTGGAGATCGGCGCAGAGCGCATCCCGCACGCGCGCAGGAACACGTCCCAGCTGGGCGTGATGCCCGAGCTCGGCGCGCGCAGCTGCACCCCGAAGGTCGCGCGCGCGTCGCGCCGCGTCGGCCGACCCATCAGGGGGGTGAGCGTCTCGCGCAGCTCGTCCGAGACGTAGCTCTGCGGCTCGAACACGAACTGCGCGTTGCGAAGCAGGTGCTGCGCATAGGTGGCCGAGCGGACGTTCGTGTCGAAGGTGCCGCTGATGGCCTCCACCTTCGCGGCAAGCTGCTTGATTCGGGCCAGCATGGTTCAGATCTCCGTTGGGGTCCCGGTCCTAGATCGGGGTGTTCGGGTCGGTGTAAAGGTAGCGGAATCGGATGCTCAGAACGACGTCCACCGCGCCAACCGGGGAAACGCCATCCGTCTGGTAGGCCTGCTCCCCGGTCACCGCGGCGACGAGCGCGACGTCGCCGCCGCCGTCCGCCAGCCGATAGTTCGAGCGAACTGCCTGCGCCACGTCGGCTGCGAACTTGCGGAGTTCGGTTTCGACCCCGTCGCGCATGTTCAGCGCACAGCGCAGGACGACGGGCATCACGCACTCGACCATCGGCCAAGCGCTGTTCTCGTCCTTCGTGACCTCGCCCTCGAGCATCAGGATCGCCGGGTACTGCTTGAGCTCGAGCGCGTTGTCCCCGCGGTTGCGGTGGACGCCGTTGGGGGCCAGGGTCGTGTAATACGAAGGCGATCCGGTGATGCCTTCGAGGGCCGTCTGCAGGTTCTGCAGGGCGCGTTCCTGGACCGGGGTTCCGCTAGGGTAAGCCATCTCAGAGCACCTCCTCGAGCTCCGCCTCAAGCTCCCAGCGTACTGCGGACACGCGACGCCACGATGGCTCCTTCGAGAACGTGACGCGCAGCGAGTCTCCCGACTGCGGGTCCGTGAAGTCCATGTCGAGCACCCCGAAGGTCAAGTCCCACAGGTGCATCAGCCGCCAGGCCTCGCCCTCGTTCGCGTTCTGGTTGACGTAGCGGTAGCGTCGGATCGCCCGGGCGTTCGAGCGCGCGACGAGCACTACGCCTTCCTCCGAAGAAGTCGATCGACCCGGAAGCTCGAGCGTGACGTCGCCCGCCAGCGGGAACGCGAGATCGAAGGTGCCAGCGGTCACGGACTGCCGCCCTTCTGGTTCTCGCGCCTGATCACCGCGGCCGCGCCCTCTCGAATCCGGTCGGGAAGCACGGCGGTGAGCTCGTTGAACTTCTGGTTCCAACGCAGCCGGCCAGGGACGACGACCTGGCGAACCAGCCGCCAAAGGAACAGAAGTTCGCCGCTGCCCTTCTGCAGCACGATGTACTTGGCCTTCGACTTGCTCGTCCAGATGAACGCGTGGTCGCCGCCAGCGCGCGCCTGCGCGGCCGCAGCGATTCGCGTGTTCCCAGCGGAGCCGCGCCCCTGGCGGAACTTCGGCTGGCCGTACTGCTCCATGAACGCGCGCGCGCTCGCGTAGCGCGGGACGCCTGCACGGGTCAGGTTGTCCTCGATCGGGATCGTCAGGAACTTACGCGGCGGCTTCGGCCGGATCAGCCCGCCGTACTCCTGCGTGTTCGCGTAGGGCGTGCCCGCCGAGTACATCGCGAGCTGAACGCCACCACGCGGCTTGCGCACCAGCGTCTTGCCGAAGGACTGCCGCAGCCGTCCCGTCCGCACGCGAAGCCCCGATCCTTCGCCGCCGCGCGCGCGATCGCGCATGCGGTTGAGGAAAGCGTCCGCGGCCTTGCGCGTCTCGGAGAACACGACGGCGTCGATCGCACGGTCGACTCGACCGAGGATCCTTTTTACGCCTGTCACATCCACCGTGACTCGAAACACTCTGGCTAGCTCCCGATGTAGTGGCGTCGGAAGGTGTCAAGGACTGACTTAACACGCGGGACCAGCTCAACCGAGGAAAAGTCGAAGCTCGTCGAACCGCCGCTGAAGTTGACGTTGCTGCCCGGGGCGAAGCGCCGATTGAACTCGTGCACGCACTGGATGTCGCAGGCCTGCACCAGCTCCGGGTAGGTGAGCTCGAGCTCTGCCTGGTCCTCGGCCATCCCGCCGACGAACACGATTTCAATGAAGCCCGGCGAATACGGCATCTCGTTCAGGAGCTCGATCACGCCAGGCAGACCGTCGTTCAGGATCACGTAGGCGTTCGCGTCGAGCGCCGTGGCGGTCGCGAACAGAGACGGGTGCTCCGCGTACTTCACCGACGTGACCGATTCGATCGGGTACGCGTCCAGCGAAATGGTCTGCTTCCAACGCCGCATGCGGATCTGCTTCGTGTAGGTCTGCTTGAGCAGCGTCCTCCGCATGTAGCGCTCGAAGTACCCGGAGAGCCCCGTGATCAGGTCTCCAATGAACGCGTCCTCCGAAGAGCCACTGATGCCAGTGAGCTGGGTCTTGACGCGCGCAGCCGTGGTGATGTCCATGGAGGATCCGTACGATGCATAGAAGGGAACGAGGATGAAATTCAGGCTCTCGGGATCGTAGATCGGGAGCTGGCCGTTCGGCGGCGTCTGGTCGGGCTCGTTGACGATCTCGCGATCGGTGCCGCCCTGGTCCTGCACAGTCAAGCGCAGGGTGGGATCGAGCGCGACGAGGACGCGAGTGCCATCCTGGCGACGCACGGCGAGGCTGAAGGTGGGCATCCGCTCCGCAGTCTAGTTGAGCGCCCTACGCGCCGGCCTCGAGCTCCGCGGCGAGGTCTTCGTACTCCGCCGCGAGCGTGCTGCAGCCGAGCTCTTCGGCCTTGCTCGAGCACGCGCGCAGGTGCTCCACGAAGTGCTCGCGCAGCGTCCCGGTCGAGTTGTTCGTTTCGACGCGCTCCGACTGGTTGTTGCAATCGACGGTGCTCGAAGTTTTGAAGCTCACGGGTGCTCATCCTTCTGCGCGCGCAAGACGCGCTTGGCATGTTCGAAGTCGTGCTGAGGTCCACTCGAGAACGGGCTCTGGACCGTGCGAACCGTGTCCACTCGTCCGTCCTTTTCGATCTGCGTCTCGGTTACGTCGGGGACATAGAGCGCGCTGGCCACCCGTCCGACGCACAGCGCCATCGCGCACGCGAGCGCGATCGACGCGAGGAACGCAGGGATGTTCACGATCCCGCCCTCGGGATGCCCGCACAACGATTCGCCCTGCTCCGATTCGCGCGCCCGTCGCCTGTCCGAAATCGTGATGTCGATCCAGTCGAACGCGCTGACCAGCATGCCGATCGTGAGCGCGACGACGGGCTCTGTGTCGAAGTTGTCTGCCGACCACAGAAGCGCGGCCATCGAGACGAACGTGGCATAGATCCCGCGCAATAGCGCGCGCCTGTACATTCCAGAACCAAGGCCGGTGGGCACCTGATTGGAGGGAGCAAGGCTGCGGTTGGTGCTGTTCGGCATGGTGCTCACTCCTTTCGGTGTGTGGCGCTTCGGCTGCGCGTCGATCGATCGTTCCCGCCTATGCATTCGTCGAGGGCCTCGTCGAGCCGCGCGAGCACTGCGCTGTTCTGCTCGTCGATCTTGCGCACCAGATCCTTGAGCGCTTCGTCACGAAGCTCGATCGCGTCCAGCGCGCGATTGATGCGCACGCCGTTCTCGAAGAGCGCCGCGCGATCGCGGTCCTGCTGATCCAAGTTGCGTTTGAAGATCGATGCGATGAAGCCGCCCATGGCGAGAATGACCATGGTCAACCAGCCCAGCACTGCGGCCAGGTGCATCGGCGCGATCGAGACAAGATCGGGGTCGGTGGTCATGGAGGGGGTGCTTAGTCTTGGAACAGATCGATGGTCTTGACCGTCATGTGACGATCCGTCGTGTCCTGCAGCGGTTCGCAGAGCACGATGAGCTTGAGCCCGTCCGACGCGGCGGGGCCGTTCGACTGCGACGCCGACCAGACCCACGACGAGCCGCTCCACACAGCGCACTCCCACGAGCCCGAGCCGACGTGACGAAAGCGAAGCTTGTTCTCGCTCGTGCCGACGATCGTTACTCCGGTGTCGGTGTCTGTCTGGTCCGCTCCGCTCGACGTGATGAAGTGCCACGTCGTCCCGTCCACACGGTACGTCGCGCGGAAGCCTGCGCCCTTAATGACGCGGCGTAGCGTGACAGCGCCAGCGGGAGTTGACTCCGCAGCCATGCCGATCGTGGTTGCAATCGAGAGCCGCGTGGTCGTGACTGCAGTAACGCGGTGCACAGCGTTCACCGCCGACGTCGCGAAGCCGCTCGCTGCCACATAGTCGTTGACAGCCCATCCGTCCGCAGCGAAGTCGCCGCTGGAGCGGTCGATATGGTACGCGGTCGGGGTGAGCGTCTCCGTAATTGAGTAGACGCCCGTAGCTGTAAAAACAAGCTTCGCGTTAGTAAACGTAACTGACGCACCCGCCGCCTCGTCGACCGCAGGTACCGGCTCGGTGATGATCTCGCTAGGCGAAACGCTAACGATGTTATAGGTGATGTTTAGCGAGGAGTCGAAGAAGCCACTCGCAGTAAGCACGTCGCCCGCGCGGATCCCTGCTGCAACGAAGCCGTTGGCGGAGTCTATGAAGCCACCACCAACCGGGATGACCGTACCCGATGAAATCGTCATCTTCGCGCTGATCGGCGTTTTAACGTCGGCGTCGTCAAGGTGGTTGAAGCCCTGCGGCGAGTTCGTGAAGAGTCCGATCCACACACGCGACGACGGCAGCAAACCAAAGAACGAGACGATAACCTCGGGGTCCCAGCGACGTTGCGAACAGAACCCGAAGTCAATCATCGCGGGCGCGCGCGAAGCAGACGCATCTTGGTAGAGACGGACCCACGAGCCCTCCGCGTCTTGGTACGTCGTTGCGGCCGCACCCGGCGTGCTGATCGTCGGCGCAGTCAATCCCGTCACGTCGAAGTCTGTGCCGTAGGGCTTGGCCTGCAAGCGCCGCGTCGGCTTGATCGTCTGCGCGAGCGGATCGCCCTTGTGGTCGGGGCGACCGTAACCCTTCGGCTCGATGGAGAAGTCCACGTGCGACGGCAACCCGCCTGCGCCGACGCGGCACTTGTTGCCGCTGGCGTTGGCCGCTGCGATGAACGAGCGGCACCCCTTGTCGCCAAGCCCGTACACGTCGAAGAGCGCGGTCCCAGCAGCGTCCGTGATCTTCGTGACCTCGAGCTCAGTCGAGTGCGTCATGTCGCCACGAAGCGCCTGACGTTGCGAGCCAGCGGGCGGCTCGGGCACGAGGCCCGCCGTGCCAGCAGCAACATCGGTCGCGCCCGTCGCGTCGGCGGGCGGCGTTCCGATTCCCAGCTGGTCCTTGAGGTCATTGACATCCGTCGCGCTGACGCCCGTGCCACCCCACAGAGTGGAGAGCTTGCGCGGCGTCATCGTCTCCGCGATGTCGTCGGGATCCTCGTGGTTCGTCGGTACCCAGGTGTCGCTCATGCGAACGCGCCCCCGAAGCGCGAAGAGTCGGTCAGGAAGGACTGGACGACGCTGTAGGTGTAGGAGGCGTTCCGCCCCTTGAGCCACGGCTGGTTCGCAGGCACAAGACCCGTCCCGGTCGGATTGGCGAGACGGTCAGCGAGGTAGGCGTGCAAGCCATCGACGTTGCGCGATGCCGCGACGCGGAGCAGGTAGATCTGGTGCATCAAGTGCGCCATGTCCGCCGAGTCGTGCAGGTCGATGAACTCGGGCAGGAGGACGCTCGGCGCGACGTTGCGCCGCGTCCAGAAACTCTGCGTCCCGGTCAGGTCGTCGACGCGATGCAGCGATTGACCCGCCGCGCCGGAAAGCATGAGGTTCAGCTCGAAGCAGCGCGGGTTGTCGGCGCGCACAAAGCGGTCGACGTTCGCATCGAGCTTGGTCTGGTACGGCACGCCGCGCCCGCTCGCGTCGTCCGTGCGCCACACGCGGCCCATGCTCTTCGTCCCGGTGTAGCCGACGGCCCACGAGTCGGCTCCGTAGACCGACATCGACATGTCGCGCACCTCGACCACGGAGGCCGACGCGATGGGGAACTTGACGACGGGCCAGACATCGACGTTGCCCGATCCGCCCGCATAGTCAGCGGTGACGGCGAACTCCTGCACGATCTCGAGCGCCGTGCCAGCCGGGATGTTCCCGGTGTAGCTCGTGCCCCAGTTGCGCGCGTCGATGCTCGCGGTTCCGCCCGCGAAATCAGCGGTGACGTCGAAGGTGTAATACTCCGCGTCGACGGCTTGGACGCGACCGATGCAGCCGCTCGGGATCGCCGTTGCGCTGCCCGTGATCGGGATGGACGTCGACCCGACAGCCGTGTCGGAGGCGACCGTGTAGCTTGTCGACGTGCGCACGTAGAGGCGGTTCGCGCGGTAGAGAAGCGCGGTGTCGCCGCTGACCGGGATGGTGGATGCCGAGACCGCAACGGTTCCGCTCGTGACGTACGTGCCCGAGCCGACAAGATCGGGGTCAAGGACGTACTCGCAAAAGCTCGAAAGCCGGTTCTGCCCGATCGCGCCGAGGAAGTGCCCGACGCGGTGGTCGTGGTCGTAGCGGAATCCGCCTCCACGCGCCGAAGCGACGTCGGCAAGCTCCCCGAACGCGCCAGCCGGGAGCATCTGCGCGCCGAGCTGGTTCCAGCAGCCCGCGCTGACCCCGCCGCCGCACCAATAGCGCGGCTCCGGCGCGATGGTGTGCGTACCGCCGACGATCGCGTCGTTGTCGTAGTTCCCGCGCAGGAACATGATCGCCTGCGCAGCGCTCGCGCGGCATTCCGGCGCGTACTCTTGGTCCGATTCCTCCGCCGCTGCGAAGTCAAGGCCACCGGGAGGCGTGCTGACGCACACGACGTAAGCGCCGAGGACGTTGGTCATCAGGCCGGGCACGGTCCAGTCGCCCGAGCCGATCGAGCCGAGTTCAGCCGAGCCGATGCCGAGGTCGCGCCGCGCCTGACGCGCACCGCCAGGCTCGAAGATGTAGACGGGCCGAGGCCCGCTGAACGAACCCGGAGGATCCCAGATCGCCATGACGGCATAGCGCGAGTCGCGCCGCCACCGGACAACGCGCGAAGCCGTCGATTCGTCGTAGTCGTTGTAGAGCGCGGGCATCAGGAAATCTCCGCGAGCAGCGGCTCGTAGTCGTAGGAGTCGATGTGGAGGCGGAGCAGGTCCGAGCCTTGTCGGTCGCCTTGGTTGAAGCCGTCGAAGACGTCGGCCTGAGTCGCAAGGTCGCGGTCGACCTTCCAGCGCAGTTGCACGCGAGCAGCGTCGGTCAGCCAGTCGTGCGACGCGCCCGAGATCGACGTCCCGCGCTGCCACTCGCGCAGCACAGCTCCGGTGGACGAGTAGATGCGGAACTCACCCCAGACGTCCCACGAGTCGGGGCCGGTGACTTCGAGGAACACGCGCCCCGTGAAGTGCCGCTCGCCGCTCCACGTCGCGCCGAGCTCGGGCGACAGCATGCGCGCGAGGTCGGCATGGTCGTAGACGCCGACCGTCGGGTTGATCTCGACGGCCATTTCGAGAAACGCATCGTCCCAGCCGACGTTTTCGACCTTGCCCGCGAGCTTCCACTCGAAGCGCGAGCGCGCACGCGCATCGCCAGCCGCAACGTCGTGCCCGAACTCGTAGCCCAGTTCGCCCGAGTCGTTGCCCATCGAGGACGAGCGCAGGCGCTTGTGGCGGTTGTGCGGGAGGCCGTAGAAGTCGACCCCCGTCGGCACCATGTACGGGTAGAGGTGATCCGTCAGCCCGTGGTTGTCCACCAGCGTCGCGGGCAACCACGGGTCGCTGCCGCCAGCGTCGCCCACCGCGCCAGCGGTTCGGCGCGAGCGCAGAGTCTTGCGGCGGTACGCTTCGAACCCGCTGCGCTTCGCCGGGGCCCAGAGACTCGTCGCGCGCTGGATGCGGATGCTGGACCCGACGACTTCAGCCTCGATCCCGCGCTCGCCGGAGAGGCTACGGAACTGAAGCGTCGACCCGCTCTTGCCCGAGTAGACCGCGAGCTCGCCCGCGCCCGCTTCGTTCGGGCTCGAGGACGTCAGCGACGAAGCGGCGTTGACTTCCGCACCGGCCGCGACGCCGTCGAGCTTGGCCTTGTCCGCGCCGGAGATCGTTCCAGCCGAGACGTTGGCGACCGCGAGCGCGGGCGCTTCCCATGCAGCGTCGCCGTCCGTCGCGGACTGCTTGGTCAAGACCTGCCCGTCGCTCCCTCCGGCGGGGAGGGAGTTCTCACCAGGCAGTTGCTCGTTCACCGCGATCTCGCGGAGGATCGGCGGCGACTGCGTCTGGTCGAGGACGACGGGCAGGGCTTGCGGCATAGCTCAGGGCTCGTTCAGGACTTGGACGGAACTCGCGGAAGCGGATCCACCGTCGGCAGAGCCTGCTGCGCAGGCGGGCGCGGATGCTTGATCGGCGGCGTCGGCGGCGCGGGTGCGGCCGCAGCAGCGGGCTGCTGCTCGTGCACCGGAGCGCCAGGAGTGGGCTGCGCGGCCTCGGCCTTGGCCGCTGCCTCACGCAGGAACACCGCGATGCGCGGGATCTTGATCGCGCTCAACGTCGGCGTGGACCCCTCGGGTGCCGGCTGCAGCTTGTAATGCTGGCCCGCGATGAGCTCGGCCTCGCCGGGCACGTCGATGTCGATGATCTCGCCGGGCTTCGCGCGGACGTTGGTGTCGGACTGGGGCCACATCGCCGTGGGCAGCGTGAGGACGAATCCGGGCTTGACTTGCTGAAGGTTCATGGGTCGTTCGTTTCTCGAAGAGGGTTCGATCGGGGAATGCGGGCGGGCGAGGTCGGGGAAAACCGGCCCCGCCCGCGTTCGATCATGCCGCGCGCGCGTCAGCGTTCAACGAGCGCGCAGCGAGCTCAGGGGTAGAAGCCGCCGACCTCGGTGCCGAGATAGTCGGTGTCGACCGGGTTGAAGAGCGTGCACGTCGCCGCGAGGTTGCTCGCGCTCCACGTGCCCGTCTTCGACCACGAGAGCTTCAGGTAGCGCTCGACCGCAGCGCAGTCGATCACGAACGACTTGATCGCGCTGTCGTTCGCGTCCGCGAAGGACACCTGCGTCTTCGCCGTGGGGCTCGACTCGATGTCCGCGTAGGCGTCGGCCACGGCGTTGTCGCTCGAGGACTGGCACTTCGCGATCCACGCCGTGCCGCCCGTGATGGTGCCGCTGATGATGTCGAACCGGGCGAAGCGGAAGCCCTTGGTGTCGACGGCGATGACTTCGGCCCCGGTCGGAGCCGTGTCGACGTAGTTCTTCGGGATGGTCGCGATGACGGTCTTCGTCACGCTGGAGGGATCTTGGAGAGACATGAGCGAAAGTTCCTCGTTGGAGGTGGATTCGAATCTGTGAACTGGTGAACGATGGTTGGGCGCAGCCCGACGCATTCGCTGCGTCGGGCCGCGCCGCGCGCGACTACGTCGCGATGCTGAACGACGCCGGGCGGCGAACCGCGACGTCGAAGAAGCCGACCGTGCGGATGTGCTTCTGCACCGTGCGGAAGCCGACCTGGTTGGTCACGTCGACCATCAGGCCGCCCCACTGGCCGAGCAGCAGGTCCGACCAGTTGCCGAAGATCAGGTCGTTGGTGCCGAGCTGGGTCGTCGCGGCCTGCTTGTAGCCGCAGATCGTCTTGGCCTGCTCGTTCCACATCTCGCGGTTGCCGAGCGGCTGGATGTTGGCCTTGTTGTCCGTGCCGCCCGTGACGTCCTTCGCCTGCTTGATGCGGGTCTTGGTCGCGACAGACAGCGCCCAGCCGAGGTTGCCGAGCAGCGCGTTCGCGTTCTCGACGTCCGCGATCATGTTCTGCAGCAGGTCGTAGGTCGGCGCGCTGCCCGCACCGGACTCGGTCGAGACGCCGGTCCAGTTGACGAGGCCGAGCGGCTGACCGCCGCCCGTGCCGCTGATGCCGGCGAGGTCCAGCTTGAGCGCCATCTGCGCAGCCTGGTCCTCGCGGATCATCGACTCGATCGCGGGCTGCAGCGTGTTGAGCAGTTCGCTGTAGGGCGTGATCGTCGCCAGCGTCTTCGGCGTCATGGAGATCTGGTCCATGGTCAGCTGCGAGTCGGTGATGCTCGCGGCCTCGCTGAGCCAGTACGCCGTGGTGCCGCCCGAGACCTTCGGCATGATGAGCGGAGCCGCCGTCAGACCGGTGAGCTGGCGCGCACCGAGCTGCGCGAGCACGCTCTGCGCGTAGAGCAGCGGGATGATCTCGTTCGTGGTGATCTCGGTCGGAACGGCAAAGCCGCCCGCCGAGTCGGGCACGAGTCCCATGGCCTTGACGTTGTTGGCCGTCTCCTGGGCGATCGCGTGCTCCATGCCCGCGCCGTTCCAGTTGCCGGTCCAGACACCGCGGTAGAACTTCGCGAACGAGAACTTCTCGCCCTTGTGCGTCGCCTCGCCCGCGCCGGGCAGGGAGAACGCGCGCGCGACCTCGGCCTGCTTGGCGAGGTTCGCGGCGACCTCTGCCTTGTGGTCGGTCACCATCTTCGAGAGCGCCTCGAAGTTGGCCGCGTGACCCTTCTCGACCTCGGCGCGGATCGCGTCGGTCAGAGCCTTCAGTTGTTCGGGAGTCATGGTTCGTCTGCTTCTCGGCGCGGTGCGCCGGCTGAAATCGTTGATCTCGAGTTGGTGGGTTGACGATTCAGTTCTTCTTGGCGAACGCCTCGCGCACGGCTTGCACCGAGCGCTCGAGCACCACCGCGTAGAACTCCCCGCTGTTCGCGGATCGACTCTCAGGGCTCACGTCGGCTCCCGCAGGGCTCCCGCCACCGGACGCCGCTTCGGGCTTCGCAGTGGCCGCGCCTGCCGCGCGACTGATTTCCTCGAGTCGAGAGCTGACCGCCGCGAGGGCTTCGGTCAGCTTGGTCTGGGCTTCGACGATTGCGCGTGCGCTGGCGTCGAAGCGATCGGCCGTCTCCACAAGACGGACGACGAGTTCCGGCGTTGCCGGATGGGTCGGGTCCGCGGGCGCGTCCGCGGAGCGCGGAGTGGCCTCGGCAGACTCGGCTTTCTCTTCCGGCTGATTCCCAGTCTCGGGAACCTCGTCGGTGGAATCCTGGACGGCTTCCGCCTCGCCCGCGTCAGCTTCGCCCGTGGGCGCACCAGGCGCGCCACGTTCGCTCGCAGGCGGCTGCTGGTCCGTTTCCTCGAGTTCGACGCCAGCGCGCAGGAGCGCGCGGCGCGCGGCCATTTCCAGCCCGCCCAGCGCGTGGACCGTCCGCACGCGGGACGTTGCGTCGAACGCCCGGGCGATCTCCGCCAGCACGGCGTCGAAGTCCCGTTCGGCTAGGCGCTTGCCCGCGACCGCCCGTTCCAGGCTGCGCTTCAACGCGTTGGGGTTCGCGCCAATCGAGACGACCGAGAGCTCGAGCAGGTCGCTCGCGTCGTAGACCACACCCCAGTTCCCGAGGCCGAGCTTGACCCGCTCCTCCTCCGACTCGGGGCGGTACGTCGAGAGCGGCTGGAAGCCGACCGAGACGGCCGGCAAGTCTCCGTCCGCAACCAGGCGCAGCAGCACCTCGTTGGACAGCCCGCCGATGCTCTTCTCGTCCTCGTGGATCCGCGAGGTCGTCAGCAGCGCGCGCTTGCCGTCGTCGGTCTTGCTCTTCTTGACGCTCGTCACCCGCCCGATCGGGTGATTGTGGTCGTGCATCCAGAGCAGCATCGGATTGGACTTGAAGTTGGTCAGATCCCATCCGGCCACGCGAATGATGTCGCCCATGCGATCGGGCGTTTCGTCGCTCGCGACGTGATCGACGCTGCGCGTGGCGTCCTCGCCGTCCTTCGGCTTGCTCGCGCGGCCGGCAGCGGACGGTACGTAGCGGACACGCATGTGCTCGAGGTCGGACTTGATCGCGATGACTTCCGTCTCGCCAAGCTGCTTGAGCTCGTCGTTCGTGGCGATACCAGACCAGATGCGCTTCGCGGCCTGCTCGAACTTCGGAACGTGAATCGTCGGCATGGTCTTGAGCCTCAGTCCATCGGGTGCAGGACGCACCGGCAGTTGATGACCTGACCAGCGGGCGCGCGCGGGTCATGCGGGTACGAGAGGTTCGGCGCGTAGTCGGATCCGATCGCGCGGACCTCTCCGTCGAGCGCTGCATGCTCCGGGCGAACGGCGTCGTCGCCAGCCGTGGCCCACTCCGTCTGCGTCACGCCCTCGGCCTTCATCTGGACCTGGCGCGCGCCGTTGGTCGCGTGCGCGGCTTCGGTGCGCGCGATCGCCAGCGCACGCGACTCGCGATCGCGGAACGCCATGGCGACGTTGCCCTCGAGCTCGGGCAGCAAGTCCTGGACGGCAACCTGCAGGTCACCGATGGTCGACTGGTCCTTGAACGTCTCGACCAGCGCGGCCTTGACCTTCTTCGCGAGCGTCGAGTTGACGCCCTCGGACAACTGCAGAACCTGATCGCTCAGCTGCTGCACGACGCGCGGGTCGTTGACCCCGACCGAGACGCCGCCAAGCTCGTCCGCCATGTCCTCGAGCGCCGCGCCGCTGATGCGCGTCAGATGCGGCTTGAACAGCTTCGCGAGACGCTCCTCCCACTCCTTGCGGTTGAGCAGGAGCTTCTCGAGCAGCGCTTCGTCCGCGCCCTCGATCTTCTCGACGAGCTCGAAGCCGCGCGCGGCCTTGCCGTGCTTGGCGAAGTCGCGCAGGCGCGCGAGCTGCGCGCGCAGGTACGAGCGCAGGTAGCCGCGCGCCGTCTGCACGAGCGCGCGCTCGCCAGGGAGCATGACGCGCTTGATCACGCCCTCGGCGTACTCGAGCCGTTCGTCGCGCGACTGCATCGCGACACGAGAAAGAGGCGAGCCCGACGCGCTCTTCGACGAACCGTCCGTGGAGTCCCCTTGGTCGGAGCCCTCTTCTTCTCCGTCCGCATCTTCGCCCGATGGGCCGTCGTTGCTCGAGCCGGACTCGCCTGATCCTTCGTTCGCGGCGACGGATGCCGGCACGAATGCGTCCGTGCCCGCGGTCCCCATGATCTGTTCCGCCTGCTCCGTGCTGAAGCCGAGCAGCGTCTGCAGGAGCGCAATGCCCGACTCGCGCGGGATCTCGCCCGCCGCGACCTGCGCGACGATGTCGATCGCGACCTGCATCTGCGCGCCGTTGAGCAGCTGCGTCTGAACGCCTTCGCCAACCAGCGAGCCCTCCGGCGCGTTAGGCTGCGCGCCCGGCTCGGTGCCCGCGGCCGGCGTCGTCGGATCCGCTTCGCCGCCGACGTCGGTGGTTTCAAGATCGAGCGGGACATCCGCATCGCCGCCAGGAACGCTGCCGTGCACGCCGCACAGCTCGAGCGCTTCGTTGAACGTCGCGCCGACCCCCATGCTCGCCACCTGCGCAGCGGAGACGACACGCGGCGTCACGTCCCGCTGCAGCTCCGCGATCTCGTCCGTGCGGAAACGCAGAGTGCAGCTCGAGTACTTCGATTCGCGCAGCGATGGGAAGAAGAACGCGTTGATCCGGTCTTCGATTGAGCGCAGGAACGTGAGAGCGCCGTTGGGGCCCTCCCACATCGCGCGCAGCCCGTTCTCATAGTTCGAGTACGTTGCGTCCTTGAGGATGCCGAGCACCACGAGCGGCACGCCCGTCACGGCTGCGCACGCCCAGTCGTGGCGCTCCATGAACTTCTCGAACTCCATGTCCTTGGGGGACATCGTGTTCGGCCTGAAGTCGGCTCCGCTGAGAACCTTCCAGCGCCCGCGATTGGCCGCGTTCCCGAACTCCTCGTCGACCTCGGCTTGCGCTTGCTCGATCGATGCGCTGCTGGCGTTGTCCGGCAGGATGATGAAGCCGCCCGGGTCGCCGCCCTCGCGCGCCATCGCTTCGACGTAGCGCTGGACCTGATACGCGACGCTGAGCTCGCGCATGATCGAGTCGACCGCGCCGAGCCCGCGCCAGTTGTTGTACGGGTCGTATTCGACGAAGCCGAGCACCGCGTGCGCGGGGACGCGCCGCTTGGTCGAGCTGCCCGACACACCGTTGATCGCAACCGGGTACGAGTACTCCGCGGGGAAGCCGTTCTTGTCGAAGCGCTCGATCGACATGATCGACGGGCGCACCTGAACGATCTGCGCGGGGGTGTCGCCAGGCAGGATTGGCTCGCCCGCAGCGTCGAGCATCACCCACCAGTCCTCGCCGTGCTCGAGCCGCGAGAACGTCGAAGCCTCCATCATCATCGACCAGGACGTGGCGCGGTTGGGCTTCTTGAACAGCCGCACCATCGGGTCCGTCGCGGGGAGCGGCTTGAAGTCTTCGCCCTCGCCCTGCCCGATCTCGATCTTGACCGACGCGACCGCCGCGGCCTTCGCGCGCGTGCAGCCGTAGAGGACCCAGTCCTCCTCCATCGGTCGCGAGATCGACTCGTTGCCGCCGAGCGCCGAACGGAAGGAAGGCGTCTGCAGCAGGTTCCAGCCGGCCGACTTCGCGACGGCTGCGATCCCAGCCACGTCGATTCCGTTGGTCGTTCCGACGAACCGCATGTTGGGCTCGCCGTGCTGGTTACGGCCACCCGTGGGCGTGAGCACAGCGCCGCCGTGCCGCTCAGCAATTGCCGAAGCCTTGCCGACGAAGCCAGCCGCGCGCATCTCCGCGCGGACGCCCCGGTAGTCCTTGTGGCCCGCCACCGTGAATGGGTGTACGCTTTCGCAGGTGACGCAACACCGATCCGCAGTTACCGGGTCCCCGAAACCCAGCCCCGCGACCCCGCCCGCGCCGTTTCGCATCGGCAAGAGCCGTGGCGGCCGTCCCCGCCTTCCCGTCGAACGACGGCGCTCGGTATCCGTGACGGTGAAGCTCTCGCCTGCGGAGTTCGAGGTCGCCTACTGCAACGCGATGGTCAACGGCGCGCGCAGCGTGCGCGCGTTCATTCGCAGCGCGGTCCTGCGCCAACTCGGCCCCGCAGCGCCAGCTCCGCGCGCGCGCTAGAGCCCCTTCGCGCGGAACGCCCGGAAGCGCACGGGCTGGCAGAACGCGAGCACGTCCGCGTCCGCGTGGTCGGGCGATCGCCCGAGCCGCTCGCGGATCTTCTCCTTCGGTTCGATCAGCACCTCCATCGTGCCCTGCGTGATCGAGTACGTCGTGGCCGTGAGCTCCTCCCAGGAGCGGCTCCACTTCTTCGGGAGCCGCGCGGCCTTGCGGCGGATGAGCTCGCGCACGACCCAGTACATCTCGGCGCGACGATTCTTGAAGCGCACCTCGCCAACGAGATCACGCCACGCGTTCGACGGCGCGTCCCCGAAGCCGACTCGATCAAGCATGCACCCGGCGCGCGCTGCGGTGTCGATCACGCCGGCTGCGACGGGCGCGTTGTCGATGTGCACGTTGTGCCACGGGATCTCGCGCCCGAGCTCCTTCGACCAGTGCTCGACGAGAACCTTGAGCTTCTCCCACGTCGCAATCGTGTCCTGCGAGCGCCACTCGCACTCGCTGACCTTGACGGAGTCGACCCAGAGCGCGGCCACGTTCAGGTCCGCCCCGGTCCACGCAGTGTCGAAGCCGACGTGCGCGCCGCGCGGGATCAGCAGCGAGTCGTCCGTCGACGCGGCTGCTTCGGAGAGCAGCGCGTACGTCAGCACGCGGCCGCTCGTGTCTCCCTCGAGGAACTGCCCGAGCACCATCGGCTTGTGAAGCGGGTCGTCCTCCGGGTACTCGGCCTCGAGCTCGCGCCAGTCGACGAGCCATGACGGCGTGACGAACTCAGCGTCGCAGTCCACGGGATCAGGCTGGCCCGGCTTCGCGGCCAGCTTGACGCGGTGGTATCGCGAGCCCGGCAAGTGCGAGCGCGCGAAGTCGTGCGGCTCGTTGATCGAGATCGTCGGGTTGGCCTGCATCAGCGTGTACACGTTGTCCCCGAGCATCGAGCCGCGCAGCGCGTCAAAGATGAACTGCGGGACGCCCGCCGCTTCGTCGAGGACGAACAACAGCCGCGTCGCGTTCGACTTGCGCTTCTGCGCGATGACCATCTCCCCGATCGCACGCTCGATCTCCTCGGGATCGTCGGGCCCTTCGTCCTCCGCGTCCGGGTCAGCCGGCACTTCGACGCCCGCGTGGAAACCCTGCATGCGATCGCTGGTGTTCGTGGCGAAGCCGATCGCGTAGTGCTCGGGCCCGATCCACAGGTTCTTCTGCCCGATGCGCCCACGCATGGGAATAACCGAGCTCGAGAACATCGAGTTGATCTTGCCCCAAAGCAGCGTCTTGACCTGGATGTTCGATGGCGCGGTCGTCAGGCAGATCGTCGGCGCTGTCTGCATGAACGAGAGCACGACCGCAGCTGCGGTGTGGGTCTTCGATGTCTTGCGCGAGCCGCGAATCGAAACGCGCCGACGCTCGAGCAGCGCGTTGATGATGTGACGCTGGCCCTTCCACGTCCGCATACGGATCACGTCGTGGATGAAGTCGAGCTCGCGCCCCTGGTAGCCGAGCAGCGGGTTCGAGTCCGCGCCGAGCCGCCCGCGAACCTGCGCCCAGGTGTTGAGCAGCAAGTCGCTGTGCACGGCGACCAGCGGAAGAACCGGGTCTTCGCTGCTGCCGATCTGCGCCGCGCGCTCCGCGTACTTGAGGCCGTGCTCCCACGCGCGTCGCCGCTTGCCGTAAGAGCCGCGCGGCCGCCCGCCCTTGTTCTTCATCCGAAGCCGCCCCCAAGGGCGAGATCCACGGCGTCTCGATCGAGACGCTGCGTCGAGAGCATCAGCACGTCGATCGCCTTGGCCACACGCAGGGCAGCGTCTCCGGGGACTTCGGCCTGCACGATGTCCACGATGCGCTGGAAGATCAGCACGAGGTCGCGCGCGTTGATCGCCTGCTTGCGGTCGAGCTTGGTCTTCCAGTACGCGTCGAGCCGCTCCGAGTAGCGCTCGAGCACGTCGACGGCGTTGCGGAGCGCAACGTCCTCCGCTGCGCCCGCCTGCGCAAGCTCGAGCGCCGCCGTGGTCTTGGCAGCGAATGCATCCGCGTCCGCCACGGCCATCGCGTCTCGCGCGCCCTCGAGCAGCTCGAGCATGCGCTTGCGGTAGTCGGGCGTGTCGAGGTTCGCGGCGCGCGTCAGAACGCGTTGGGTCAGCGCGTCGAGCGCGGCCAGCGGCTCGCGCGTGTCGGTCAGCGCGTTGTCCGCGAGCGCGCCCTGGTACGCCTGCGCGAGCTTGCCCATCGACTCGAAGTACCGACCCGAGCGCTCGCTCTGCTTGCCGTCCTTGGGCGGGCGACCAGTCGCGCGCCCGCCGTGGAACTTGCAGCGCTCCTTGTTCTTGAGCGGCTCCTTGCGGCAGCGCTTGCCTGTCTGCGTCGAGCGCCCAATGCACTGTCGCTTGCCACGCTTGAAGTCCGGCTCCGGCTTGTCGGCGTCGTACTTAGGCCACGCCGGGCGCGTCGCTTGCGCGTCGTCGTGGACGAACGCGGTGGCTTCGGTGAGGCGCTGGCCGCTGCGCGGCGGCAACGGAGCGTCGATGCGCGGCACCGCGCCGGGCGCGGAGGTGGAATCGGGTTCGTCGTTGGGGAGCATGGCGAGCGCGGAAGAGGGGCCGCGACCGAGGATGCGTTCAGTGCTTGCCGCCGGAGCAACCAGGACAGGGCGCGCGTCCTTCGCCCGGGTAGTTCACGACGCGATCGTCTTGGCAGAGAGCGCACGTCAGCGCACGCTCGGGCTTGGGCTTCGGCCACCCGCGGTACACGCCGTGATCAAACCTGCCGTACGGCGCTGGCATGTCCTCCGCGCGCGTGCGCGTGATCCCGTGCGCCGCGGCGCGGGCCTCTTGCGAGGGCGGGGGCCAGCGCTTCGCCATGCTGCCGTCCTCGAACGACGCCTTGCAGTTGGCGCAGTACGGCTTGCCATCCTCGCACGGGTACGCGGCGCAGAAGGTGCACGCGGTCTTGATCGGGATTCGCGCGCCAGACTGGATGAGCGGGCCAGCGAGGTCGTACTCCTTGTCGTCGAGCGGCATGGTGAATTCCACGTCGGGCCACGCTGCGCGAGCGAACGGAACGCCGCAGACTCGACAACGACCGTGCGCATCGGGATTCCGATCCTTGCCGCACGGCACGCAAAGGTACTGCCGCCGCGGCGTGCTCGGCTTGTCGACGGGCTGGCTCACGGCGTGCTCGCCCTCGCACTCGCGACCGCGCTCGCCACCGCCATCAGTACCGCCCGCGTGCGATCGCTCAGCGCGCCCGCGAAGTCGACGCCCGCGTCGAGCAGCAAGCCCTCCGCGAGCAGGAACGCGCCGCGCACCTCGTTGTCGGTGAGCCCGGCGTCGTCGAGCAGCGACGACAGCGGCCCTCCGGGGACTGGCTTCAACTCGCCGGAGGCGACGCGCTCGAGCAGCGCGGCGATCAATGCCTGCGCGTCGGCGTCGATCCCGCCGCGGTCCAGCGCGATGCCGACGGCGATGCCCGCGGCGCTCGCGCAGCGATCGGTGAAGCGCGCGAGCTCGGCGTCGGACATCGACTCCAGCGCCTGCGGCGCGCCGGAGTCGGATCCCGCGGAGCGGCAGCCGACGCTGCACGCGAGCGCGACGAGGAACGCGCCGAGCAGCACGGCGACGATCACGGACTCGAGCGCGAGCCGCGCGAGCGCGGACGCGCGGGCCAGCGAGAAGTTGCGCGGGTCCATCACTTGCCCTCCGGTCGACGCGCGAGCCCGTGCTGCTTGAGGATCTCTGCGAGGTCGTCGACGTGGAGACAGTCGCAGAGGCAGGCGAGTTCAGAGCCGACCGAAGCCCCATGCTGCCCGAGCATGATGCGACCGTTGCAGTAGTCGTTGCCCGGCTGTGCGTCGGTCAACGTGCCGACGGCGATGGCTTTGCCGTCGCCCATCCCGAACTGGATGACGCGATCCCCGTTCTGCGCGGGGCGTCCGTTGCGATAGTGCATGGCGTGTTTCTTCCTCGCCCCTCAGGGCAGTTGGAGCGCCGCGTGCAGCGGCGCGCAGTCGTCGAGCAGCAGCTTGTAGGCCGTCTGCGCCTGCAGCCAGCCTAACGGGTTCGCGGAACCGCCGCACCAGCGCTGCGCGGCGAGCGTCTGCGCGAGCCCCGCGGGATACCCGTTGATCTTGCGCAGCAGGATCGCGGCCCCCAGCGGGCTGGCGATCTCTTCGCGGTCAGCGTTGCGACGCGCCGCGGTCGCGGCCGCGCTCAACGCGAACGGCGGCCCGCCGAGGTTCGCGATCGCGACGTAGTCGGTCGGCGCACCGCCCGTTGAGCCGCCGCCCCACAGGTACATCCACAGCGCTTCGCTGGCCCAGCGGTCAACCGCTTCCGTGATCTGCTTCGGCCGCACCCCTGCGGAGCGCGCAAGCCCGAGCGCGCCGTTCGCGAGCAGCGCTTCCTCGGTGCCCTTGCTCAGCGAGTACGCGCCATCGAACGGCGGCCCCGCCAGGTTCTTCGACGAGTCGTCGCGCCGCAGGAACCCCGAAGAGGTCTGCGCGGTCACGAGCAGCTCGCCAGCGGGCTCGAGGAACGAGTCGCCCCAGGCCTTGCGCCAGCTGCTGTCCCCGATCGCGTAGGCCATCGACGCGAAGCGCAGCCCGTGACCATGCGCGCGGCCCCAGGGCGATCCCCACGCCGGCCGCTGCTTCGCTTGCGCGAGCGCGCCTGCGAGCCGCCCCTTGCTGAGCAAGCTCATGCGCCACGTCGTGGCATTCATGCGCAGCCACCACGCGGCCAGCGGATCGTTGGCCAGCTGCACGAGCGCCTCGGCGTCGCAGAGCGCGCGGTCCCAGTGCTGGAAGTCGATGGGCGAGTACGCGCCGCTCGAGCTCAAGCCGGCGATCGGCTGCTTGAACTGCGCGAGCTCCGGGGGCGTGCGCGCGCCCGCGTTCACGCTCTGCACCGCGGCGAAGCCGAAGGGCCCGTCAGTCTTGCCGTCGAAGCGCGCGTCCGCGGCGCTCACCGCCCAGCCCCGCGGCGCGCCCGCTGCGTCGCACCAGTCGTCGACGTCGATGGGCATCCCATTCGGCGTGACGATCGCGACCGCGTGGCGGTCCATGACGAGCGCGAGCCGCGCTTGCATGGTCAGCAGCCCGTCGGCCTCGCTGGTCGCGACGAGCTCGACGCCGTGCCACTGCCGCCGGAAGCCGCCGCCTGTGACGCCGCCGTACTTCGGGTTCCACGCGTGCTGCCAGTCGAGTCGCCCGGGCCCGTTCGCGATCCCGATCGACGTTCCGGCCGCGAGCGCGCCGCGCATCGTGGCCCACTCCCCGCGCTGGTCCTTGGCGAGCGCCGCCGCGCGGTACTCGAGATCGGGGAGCCGCAGCGCAGCCGCGGCGAACGCGTCGACGCGCTCCCAGGCGTCGACGCTGAACCAGCCGCCGCCGTTGGCAATCGCGCTGGCATCGCGGGCCCCAGCCGCCCCGGCGAGCACCAGCCGCCACGGGTGCGCGCCACGCTGCACCAGGGCGTGGGCGTAGCCATCGGCGCGCGGAGCCGCCAGGAGCAGCCTGCCGCCAACGGGGCGCGGCGTGTGCGGAGCCGGGATCGGGTATGCCGATTCGACCACCTCGACTGGCGTCGGGCCCTCGAGCTCGATCGAGTCGAAGAACAGGTCCGGCGAGCCCGGAACGCCGTTGACAGCCAGCAGGTCGATCGCCACCGCGTCGACGCCCGAGTACGCCGTGAGCCAGCCGACGAAGCCGCGCGCGAAGAAGCGCCGCGTGACCGCGACGGGCCCCGAGCGGTGCCACGACGACGACCAGGACGCGACGCGCGACTCGCCGTCGACGATCAGCGTCGGCGGCGTGATCGACCAGCTGGTGGCCCACGGGCCCGGGCGCGGCCGACCGTCGAAAGACGGCTGGCGCTCGATCGAGTATTGCCCGAGCGCGTTGGCGCGCGCCGCCCCGCTCGCGGGGTCGATGTCGACGGCGAGCAGTTCGACGATGCGCGCCGAGCCGTCAGGCCAGCGCGCGACGAGCTCCCACTGCGTGCGCAGCGCCGTGCCGTCCGCCTCGCGCACGATCGTGAACGGCGACTCTGCGGTGGCCTGGAAACGCAGGTCCTCCGCGTCCGCGATCGGAACGGTGCAGCGCAGCACGGGCCCCGCGCGCAGGACGATGCCGCGCGCGACGGGCAGCTCCGCATCCGCGCTTTGTGCGTGCGCGACGCCCGCGCCGCACGCGCCGTTGGTCGCGAGCACGAACGCGATCAGCACCGCGGCGATGATCGTCCACGGGATGACGCGCTGCGAAACGAAGTCCTTGGTCCGCTGGTTCATGGTCTAGGCCTCCTGCTGGGGTTCGGGAATCGCGACGCCGCGCTCGAGCGCGAGCTCCTCGTACGTCATGCCGTTGCAACGCGCGACCTTGCCCGACGCGCGCTGCCAGCGCAGCACGTCCGCGTCGACGAAGGCGGGGCTGATCTCCATCGCGTAGCAGCGACGGCCGAGCCGTTCGGCCGCGACGAGCTGCGAGCCCGAGCCGCTGAACGGCTCGAGGCAGATCTCGCCAGGCTGCGTGTGGAACTTCATCGGGCGCTCGAACACCTCGAGCGGCTTCTGCGTCGGGTGGATGCCGTCCAGCTGCCCGACCTGGTCGATCTGCCAGACGTTGCGCTCGTTCGCAGCCGGGCGGCGGTCGTAGTCGGGCATCTGGCCGTTGCGCCAGCCGTAGAAGCAGGGCTCGTACTGCCACATGTAGTGCGAGCGCGTCAGCACCGGGCGCGCCTTGACCCAGATGATCGTCTGGTGCACGAGCAGATATCGTTGGCGGCCCAAGCGTTCTCGACGATGACCTGCCGGCGCGAGGCGTGCCACTGGTAGACGGGCACGCGCTCGATGCAGTGCGCGAGCGCGACGCGCAGGAAGTCCGCGAAGAACGTGCTGCCCGAGTTCGGGTCGACGTAGTCGTCCCAGTGCTTGTCCTTCACGTCGGGCTTGTTGACCCACGACTGCGGGTGATTGCCGCCTTGGTAATCGACGAGGTACGGCGGGTCGGTCGCGAGCAGCACGGCGGTCTCGCCGTTCATCAGCCGCGCCATGTCCTCCACGCTGGTCGAGTCGCCGCAGAGCAAGCGGTGCCCATCGAGCTCCCAGAGGTCGCCGCGCTGCGAGACGGGGCGCTCGGGTTCCGCGACCGCGCCCGGGTCGTTGATCGCTTGCGTCGTCTCGAGCTTGCGGAACATGCGCGCGCACTGCCCCGACTCGAAGCCCGTTGCCGTCGCGGACTCCGTTCCCTGGATCGACTTCATCAGCTTGGCGAGCGCGTCGTCGTCCCACTCGGAGAGCTCCGCCGTGCGGTTGTCCGCGATCGCGTAGGCGACGAGGTCCGCGCCCGTCAAGTTCGTTCGCACGACGTCGATCGACTCCCAGCCGAGCTCGCGCGCCGCGACCAGCGTCCCGTTGCCCGCGACCACGACGCCGTCGCCGTTGACGACCAGCACCTTCTGCTGGCCGAAGCGCTGCAGCGACGCCTTGATCGCAGCGATCGACTTCGGCCCGTGCTTCCGCGCGTTGGCCGGGTCGAGATGGAGGGAGGACGTGGGGACATGCTCGACGTTCAAGTTCGGATTCATGATTTACAGGCGAAAACCTGCGCGTGCAGGTAGTGCGGATGTGGGGACTGATCGGGGACTGATCGGGGACTGGAGTGGACGGCGCGCAGCCTACGCGTTGGATTCGCCGGAGGCGACTTGACTTCCCACGGGGATGGGGAACCCGTCGGGCGCGACCTGCTCGAGCTTCCAGAAGAGCTTGCCGCGGGTCGAGCGGAACTTGGTGGCGCGGATGCCGAGCGCGAGGAGCTGCGGCTCGACCATGCCGAGGCGGCGCGCGAAGTGCTTGGCGGAGGTGAAGGGCCAGCCGCGTCCGAGGTCGGCTTGGTGCCGGCGTGCGTGCGCCTCGAGATCGAAGGACGACGCGATCTCGACGGAGGAGTTGCGCTCAACCAGGAACCCGGCGACGGCTTCGGTGAGGCACTCGACGATCGCCTCGTCGGTCCCGCGCAGCGACGGGAAGAGGGGCGTGCCGCCGCTGGCGGTGGAGTGGTCGGAGAGGTTGAGGTCGGCCGCGTCTCGCTCCGCGATGGAGGAGGGGCGTGCGGCGGTTCCGCGCGAGCCCGGGGGTCGTCCGAGACGGGTGCCGCGATCGGCCGCGTCGACGCGGACGACGGCGCGCCGGAAGACCTCGGAGAGATCGTTGAGGGTGCGCTCGTAGGCCTCGATGACGCGGGCCTGGGAAGCCAGCTGGAGCTCGAGCGCGTTGACGCGTTCCTCGAGGGACGGCGCGCGAACGACGCGCGGCGCGGGGACTGCGGACGGACGATCGGACATGAGACGGGCCTTCGCTTCGCGGAAGAGGGGGTTGGAGCGCCGCGCGGTGGCGCGAGTGCGATAGTGCTTTTAGCGAGCGAAAAGACGGCGCGCAAGGACCACTTAGATAGACGCGGTTTCACCCGTGTTTTCTAGGGGAAACGCGCGATGGCTCGACGTAAGCGAGTCCAAAATGAATCCGCCAGGAGGTCACACCCCCCTTAGGGATTTCCCAGGAGGGGAAGAGTGCGATTCAGTTTCCCTCCGGGGCGGACCCCTACACGCGAGAGACTCGTGGCGGTTGATTGCGGACTCGTTTCGCGCACTCTTCTTCTTCTTCTTCTTCTTCTTCTTTTAGAAATAATAGCTGTAAAGCTATCCCTAGAGCGGGGTTGCGACCGCCGCTGGCGGCGCGCCGGGGCGAGTGCGATAAGCTCGCGGCGCGAGGGAGACTTTCGGGGTGGTTGAGCACTATCGCACTTCGCGCCGCTGAAGCGGGTCGGGATCGTGCTCCCTGCACGGCTGTGTAACGTGAAAGTAAGGCGTCGCTGGTGCAACGCGCACGGGCGCGCGTGGCTGCGCCGGCCGCGAACGAGGGCGGGGCCCCCGGCTTCCCAGGAGCCCCGCGTGTCGCGCGCGTGGCGCGCGCGTGGCGCGTCGTGCGCTAGGCCTGCGGCGGGCGTTTGTCGAACTCGGCCTCGGTCCAGTCTGCGGCAGCTTCCGCGTCCTGCTGGCTGACCTCGAGCGTGATCGCGCCCTTGCGCGCGCGGCGCTTCTTGGGCGCGGCCGGCGTGGCCGGGGCGTCCTCCTTGACCAGCTCGCCCGGCTTGGCGGGGCGCAGCGCGTCGTTGCAGGCGACCTCGCAGCCCATCTCGTCGCGCGCCCACTCGAGCGCCATGCGGAGCGCGCGGCGGGTCTTGTCGATCGTCAGCTGCGAGCGGGGCGAGCCGTCGCGCTTCTGCGTGACCTGCGCGGACTCGAAGTACTTCTCGAGCCAGTCCGCGCTGATCGCGAGCGGGTTGGTGCCCTCCGCGAAGTACTTCGCGGCGCTGTGCAGCTCCGCGGAGTAGCTGGCGATCGTCGAGGGCGTCGTGCCCTGCGCGCGCAGGGCGTTCGTGTAGGCCGTCGTGAAGTCGTGGAAGTTCCCCAGGGGGTGCGCGGGCTTCGCGGCGTCGTAGTCCTTGGCCGCACCGGGCGCCGCGTCGTAGTCCTTGTCGGCGCCGCGCTTCGCGCGCTTGCTGATTTCCACGATCTTCTCGGTGGTCTTGTTGACGATGTCGTCGAGCCCCGCGAGGTTGATCTTGCCCTTGCCCTTGGCGGAACCCTTGGCGGAGCCCTTGCCCGTCGTCTTCGTCGTCTTCGCGGTCGTCGTCTTCTTGGTAGCCATGGTCGTCTGTCTTTCGTTTCTGGTTGTTGGTCGCGCGCGCCCTTGCCCGTTGGCATCCGCGTCGTCGCGTCCTGCACACCACAACGGATGTTGGCGCCAAAGCCATCATTGATTCCGACAAATATTTGCCGGGAACATCGCGTTTCACTTGTGGGAAAGCGCTTGCGCTGGCGCTACTGCCAACGTGGCAGGGCGCTCCGCGTCCTAGACCCCGCAGGGGGGATCGCTTAGATGGCAAAAAAAAACCGCTTTCCTTGATTCCTCCCCAGAGGGATGGCGTAGTCTCCTCCACGTGGCGCGAAGCCCCGCAGGGTGCGGGGCGGGACGCGACGAGGAGAGCCCCGCCGGGGGCCAGCGAAAGGGACGACCATGACGACCAAGCTCAGCGAGCTAACCCAAGTCCCCACGGGGAACGGCGAGCCGGACCTGTACCGCGACGCAGCGGGCCGCGCGTACTGGAGCGACGGGACGCGTGTGACCAGCGAGGACTGGTCGACGGAGGAGGAGCGCGAGTTCCTCGAGGGCGCGCTGGCCGCGCACGGGCTCACGCTCCTGGACGCGCGCGTGAGCGCGCAGTGCTCGATCTGCCGGGCGCGGTTCGAAGCGCGCGACGGCGCGAACGCGTGCGACGGCTGCGCGTCGGAGTTCGAGGGAGGTGCATCTTGAAGCGCACCACGCCCCGCTGGACGCTCTGGTTCGCGCAGCGCCAGGACGCGAACCGCTACGCGATATTCGAGTACGGATCGACAGTCGAAACCCTCGAGTACGTCCACTCCGCCGACGGCGGCGGCTACGAAGTCGAGATCGGTCTGCTCGCGCCGCCGTGCGCGACCTGCGGGCACCGCCGCAAAACGGACGACGCACGCCGCAACCGTGCGTGGCAGCGCAGCATCGTCGAGCGTACAAAGCTCGCGATCGTGCACGTGCAAGGCGTGGCCGGCGAAGCGCTGGTGTTCCCGGTGATCAAGCTGATGCGCGACGGCGAGGAGGTGAGCGCGTGAAGCGCCTCGCCTCGCCTCGCCCGCCTCGCGCATGCTGCGCCGCTGCGCCTTCGAAGTCGTGCGTTCGGTGACGTGCGCGCTGATCGAGCTCGCGCTCGCCACAGCGCTCGCGGCTCTGCTCTGCTGCGCAGCAGCGTACTTTGCGGCGCGCTGGGTTGTCCTGGGAACGCGCGACTGGCTGCGGGCCGTGTGGAACGCGACCGTTGCGGTGATGGGGAGCTAGGCGCGCGCTGCGCGCCGGAAAGAAACGAGAGACGAACTATGGCAAAAAAGCAAATCGAAGCGGAGCCGGAGCTCGAACTGATCGACGTCCGCTACAAGTTGACGGGAATCGCCCCGCTCATCATGCACAACGGACAACTGGCGAACCCGCTCAACCCCCTCGTGAAGCGCATCCGCACGTACACGTCGAAGAGGAAGAAGGTCGACAGCGACCACGAAGAGATCGCACGGCTCGAGTGGACTGGATCGCTCTACGTCGACGAAGAGGACGACCTCTGCATCCCCGCCGACAACTTCGACCGGATGCTGGTTCGCGCTGGCATGAAGAGCAAGCAGGGCCAAGACGTCAAGATCGCGGTGTTCGCGATGGAGGACGCAAAGCTGCTCGTCAACGGGAAGAAGATCAACGCGCCTGAGTCGCTATTTGCCGACTCGAACTTCGTGAAGGTCGCGATCAAGTGCGTGCAGAAATCGCGGGTCGTCCGCACGCGCCCGATCTTTCGCGACTGGTCCTGCACCGTCCTGTTCCAACTGGACAAGTCCGCGATGGACATCGCGAACCTCGACCAACTGATGAACGTCGCCGGTCGGAGGATTGGTCTGTGCGAGGAACGTCCTCGCATGGGCCGGTTCTTGGCTGAGCGAGTGAAGTAGACAAAAAGAAAGCTCACCGAGCGACCTAACCACCACGCCAAGCCGAGTCCGGTCCAGCCTTGTCAAGCTATGACGCGACAGGTCTAGTCCTGCTCAGCCTGGATAAGTAACCACCTGCCCACAATCGCCTCGCCCTCACGGGTCTGCCGACGGGCCTCCCTACTTCACCCTCTCAACCGACGACGCAGCTACACCACGTAACGCCATGACCACCGATCAACCCACCCACGATCAGCCACCGGCCGCGGAGCGCTGGCCCGTCGACTACGACTCGCTCAAGAAGGGCGACTCGATACCGCCGCGCGTGGTCTGCGAGTATTTCAAGACGTCGCAGTCGAGCCGTCACTACTCGCTGTTCGCGATGCGCCTCGGCGAGATGATCGAGCGCGAACTTGAAGCGCGCGGACTTCACGTCCTGACGTGCACTCAAAATGACTTCGTTCACATCCTGACGGACGAGGAAGCCGCGGAGAGCGTCGAGGTCAACTTCAACCGCTGTTTCAGCCGCGCTCGAAAAATTCACGCGAAGGCGCGGACGATCGACCGTGCACAACTGGACGCGGCGCAGAACGCGCGACTCGATCGGGCGCTCATGATTCAGGGTGCGAAGCTCCTGGCTGCGCGGGATGCCGAGGTGCGCGCGATCGAGGAAGCGAAGATCGAAGAGCAGAAGAAGCTGGGGAGCTAGCCACGCCATGAGCAACGAGTCAAACGACCTGAGCGACGCCCTCGACGCGATCGCCGCGGAGCTTGGCCGGCCGAGCGTCAAGGTCTACGCGATCGCGATTCCCGGCAGGTTCAGCGAAATGCAGTTTGACTACCCGATGCAAGTGCGCCGCCGCTACCCCGGCGAGATCGTCGCGCGGCTCGCGCGCTGCGGCTTCACCCTGTATCCGCGCTCGCGCGCCGACCGTGCTCGCGCAGCGAAGCGCGCTCGCCACGCTGCGCGGCCGAACGGGCGGAGGAACCGATGACGTCCTCCCTTTCGATCGCGCTCGAGCGCGTGCGCAACAGTCCCAGACTGACGCCGTCAGAGAAGGAGACGCGTTGCGCCGAGATCCGCGCCAAGCACAACGCGTACAACCGCGCGTGGATCGCGAAGCGGCGTGCGTCGGACCCAAGTTTCGCGGATCGCCAGCGCGCGCAAGCTCGCGAGTGGAAGGCGCGCCGGCTGGCGGACCCGGAAGCGCGCGCCGAGCACAACGAGTACGAGCGCAAGCGCCAGGCGCGGCGCGCGGAGGAGAAGCGCACGGCGCAGGAAAAGCGCGAGCGAAAGAACGCGCGCGATCGCGCACAGCGGGCCGAGGACAAGGCGAAGCTCGAGGCCGAGTACGAAGCGAAGCGCGCTGCTGGCGTCTCAGCGAAGGCCGCTGGCGCGGTCGACGAGGCGCGGCTCGAGCGCCAGCTTGGCGAGCTTCACTTGGCGCACCGCGTGCGCCAGGACGTGCGCACCTACATCGAGCGCGTGCGGCTCGACGCGTCGGTCGGGATGATCGGCGAGCGGCTCGCGAAGCGCTGGCTGGCCGAGCTCAGGAAGCGCGAAGCGATCTTGACGACCGAGGTCCGAGCGCTGCGCGCGGCTGTTGGGCTGCCGCCGGAGCTCGACGCAGAGCGGCGTGCGAAGCGCCCGAACGCCGGCGGGTTGTCCGGCTCGAGCATCATGCGCCGCGCTGCGGCGCAGCAGACTGACCAACTGACCAACAGCGAAAATGGAGCTTAGATCATGCGTCGATTTGCGAAGTATTTGTGGGGCTGGGTCGCGGCTATCGCAGCTGCCACGCTCTGCGTGATGGGGAGCTAGCCATGGGCACGTTCACTCAAGCCATCAACGTCGAGTTCGACCTGAACCGCTGCTGGACGTGCGGGCGCTACCGCTACACGGAAAAGGGCGCTCCGGGCCACGTCTGCCCGTACTGCGCACGGAAGGACATCGAAGATGCGCGGCTCCTGGCGCGCGACGCCGAGCTGCGCGCCCGCGCTGCGCGCGCAGCCGTGACGCGCATGAAGAACCGAGGCGCCAAGTGAGCAACATCGACGCAGCGGCGCTCGCGCAGGCGAGGGAGAGGTTGAATGCTCGACTTGAGCGAGCATCGAAGGCTGCGGACTTTGTTGACGCTTCCGTGGCCGACCTCCGCATCGTGCTTGATGCGCTGCGGGAGGCGCAAGAGCGGCACGACTGGATGCTCGACCAAGCCGCGTGGCTGCGGCACGAACACACGGCCTACGTCGCCGTGCCCGTACCGTTGTCGTCCGACTTGAGTTGCAAGGCCACGCGCGCGGAAGCGGTTGACCGTGCGTTTCAGGCGTCTCGCGCCGCCAAGGAGCAATCATGACCGCGAAGATCGACACGAAGGCGCTGCGGGCGCTGGAAGCGAATGCGACGCCTGCGCCGTGGGCTGCTTGGGAAAAGGAACACACTCGCGGCGATGTCGTTATCGGCATCACATGGAGCGTGGTCTGCAACCACTACACCGACGAAACGCCCGCCGTGTTTGGCGACGACGGGTTCTGGCCTATCACCGAAGATGACGCCGAGTTCGTCTCGGCCCTCCGCAACGCCGCCCCCGCGCTGCTCGACGCGGCGGAGGAGCGCGACAAGTACCGCACGGCGGCGAACGTTCTGTGCGCCGCGCACATCGGACTGCCGCAAGCATCCTGCCCCGTGTGCGAGCGCGATGCCCTGCGCGCAGAGCTTTCGTGGATCGACTCCGTGCTCGCCCGTC
>JACCDY010725991.1_pt1 | contig 57680 bp, 45 predicted proteins | sample 7446391 | NCBI WGS metagenome assembly JACCDY01 (sample SAMN15323451, study PRJNA562643) | freshwater metagenome | isolation source: river surface water | place: USA:Blue River Watershed | collected 2017-08-18
TAAGTTGCTCTCATCTGGAAAGCTCTTACCTGCGCCAGCGATTCGGTGGGGTAGTGAGATTGCGTGAACGGGAGACTCAGGAAAGGCTCCACCGATAAGCACAGGACGCGAAACAATAGTCGCGCAACTGCTCTCACCTGTGTCGAGTGGATCACCGTCCAATTCTGTTCCGAGAAGGCTTGTGGGCTGATAAACTTGCATCAATGAATTCTCCGCGTTCATTACGCCTTGAAGACCGAGGATTACTATTGTGAGTAGAGTAAATGGTATTTTCATTATTTTGGAGAACAGTATTTATTCGTAGGATGTCAGAGTGTGATATCCGTTGATACTGCATAGCCAGAATCTGGTAGATTTACAATCCTTATCAAGGAGTTACACCGATCGAGGTGTGTATATCAGATGGGATTTTTGCCTTCTTTCACCCTCGAACCGATCTTTCCGATATAACGCCTCGAATGGCATCTTTCATCGTCAATTTTATCCGAGCGCGGAGAACGCACAGAAAGGCTAATGGAATATTGATGATCCTGAGAAGCTGAGGCGGAAGCCATGGCATCGGCGGATGACCGCATTCTTACGAATGCGCCTACGCTCCCCGCTTCCCGCTTCCCGCTTCCCGCTGACCAATGACCAATGACCAATGACCAATGACCAATGACCAATGACCAATGACCAATGACCAACGACCAACGACCAATGACCCCCTGCCCCCTGACTTCCTCCATTTCAGCTTTCAGTTTTCTGCATTTCAGCGTTTATTCCCCACATGATCGACATGCTCGTGCGCCTCTATGACCTGCCGGACAGCCGGGAGCTCTATGATTCCATCGCCAGCCAGGGCGTCACGCTGCGGCGGGCCCGCGCTTTCGAGAAGCACACGGTAGCCGCCTTCGCCAGGGGGTTTTCCGAAAAATGGCAGAGTGAGGTGGAAGTTTCCCTGACCCGCCAGCCGGTCGCCTGCTTCATCGCCACCCGCGACAAGCAGATCCTCGGCTTTGCCTGCTACGACACCACGATGAAGGGATTCTTCGGCCCCACCGGCGTCGCCGAAGGCGCCCGTGGCCTCGGCCTGGGCAAGGCGCTGTTATTCAAGGCACTCGAAGCTCTGCGCGACACTGGCTACGCCTACGCCATCATCGGCGGGGTCGGGCCTAAGGAATTCTACGCCAAGGCCTGCGGCGCCATCGAGATCCCCGGCAGTGACCCCGGGATCTACCCGGACATCCTGCCTTGATTACAAATACAGAAGTGAAACCGCAATGGAGCGGAGCGACATGGACTCAAGCGTAGCGCAGAGCCCGACTTGTCCGCCATAGCCCCTAGGGCGACGGCGGAAGGGTTTCGCCGGTGGGCGAAATCAAATTAACGCGGATTCACACGGATGTTGAAGAGGTTTTGGGAGCAGTGTCCAAGCTAGTCCCGCGCATTCTGAATCCTGCATATCCATAAAATCCGTGTCATCTGTGTAATCTGTGGTCAAACCAGCCCTGCCACCTCGCCTGAGAAACTCGCCCGAATTTTCCACTTAAACCCCGACCCGGGAACTGCTAGGGTCCCCGTCCATGGAAGACCAAACATCAAACCCGCCGGTATTGCCACCGCTCACGGCCGACGAAAAGAACATGGCCATGCTCAGCCACCTGCTGGCACTCAGCGGTTATGTCATCCCCTTCGGCAACATCCTCGGACCACTCATCATCTTCCTCATCAAGAAGGACCAGTCGCCCTATGTCCGCGACCACGCGGTCGAATCACTCAACTTCCAGATCAGCCTGCTGATCTATACCATCGTCTCGGCGGTGCTGATCTTCGTGATCATCGGCTTCTTCCTGATCTTCGCCGTCGCCATTGCCGGGTTGATCCTGTGCATCATGGCCGGACTCAAAGCATCCGAAGGCCAACTCTACCGCTACCCGCTGACGATCCGCTTCGTCAAATGAGCGGGCTGCGGCTCACCACAGGATCACGTGACTCCATGACGCGTTGCCGCTGACCTGTTCGCGGTGCTGGCAGGCGGCCAACAGGCAGATCCACAACACGACCAGTGCGGCCCGCAGGCTGCGGCACGCCACCAGTCCTATCCGTTTCAGGATCACACCTTCGCCTGTTTCTCGTTGGCCTCCGGCTGGCTGGATTCGAAGACGAGCTCGTCCGCACCTTCCTTCTTGAGCACCTGGACGGTGTCGCCGGCCTTGATCTCGGAGCGCAGTAGCGCCTCGGCCAGCGGATCCTCGAGGAAACGTTCGACCGCACGACGCATCGGCCGCGCACCGTAATCCGGATCGAAACCCTTCTCGGAGAGGAAGTCGCGGGCCTCCTGGCTGAGGTTCATCACAATCTCCTTCTGCTTGAGACGCTTGACCAGCTTGTTGACCTCGAGGTCGACGATCTGGTTGAGGTCGACGCGCTCGAGCATGTGGAAGACCACCAGCTCATCGAGACGGTTGAGGAACTCCGGTTTGAAGTAACGCTTCGACTCCTCGAGAATCTTGGCCTTCATGCCCTCGAAGTCGGACTTCTCCTCGCTCATCGCACCGAAACCCAGCGAGGTCTGGCGCTTGATCATGGTGGCCCCGACGTTGGAGGTCATGATGATGATCGTGTTGCGGAAGTCGATCTTGCGGCCGAGCGAGTCGGTCACGGTGCCCTCTTCGAGAATCTGCAGCAGCAGGTTCATCACATCCGGGTGGGCCTTCTCGACTTCGTCGAACAACACCACCGAATACGGACGACGACGCACCGCCTCGGACAGCTGGCCACCCTCGTCGTAGCCGACGTAACCCGGAGGCGAACCGATCAGGCGGCTGGCGGTGAACTTCTCCATGTACTCGGACATGTCGATCTGGATCAACGCATCCGGGTCGCCGAACATGAACTCGGCAAGGTTGCGCGCAAGGTAGGTCTTGCCGACACCCGTCGGACCAAGGAACAGGAACGAGCCGATCGGGCGGCGCGGATCCTTGAGGTCGGCGCGCGAACGACGCAGCGCCTTGGAAATCGCCACCACCGCCTCGGTCTGACCGATGACGCGGCTCTTCAGATCGCTCTCCATCGCCAGCAGCTTCTCGGCCTCCTTCTGCTCCATGCGGTTGAGCGGCACGCCGGTCCACTTGGCAACCACACTCATGATGTCGTCCTCGGTGACCGTCACGATCGTTTCTTCGGAAGTCGAGCGCCAGACTTTCAGTGTGTTCTCCAGCTTGTGCTTGGCATTCTTCTCATCGTCGCGCAGGGCGGCGGCCTTTTCGAAATTCTGATCGGCAATCGCCGCCAGCTTCTCCTTGTTGATGCGGTCGATGTCCGCCTCCAGCAACTTGATCTCCGGCGGCCGGGTCATGGTGCCGATGCGCGCACGCGCGCCGGCCTCGTCGAGCACGTCGATCGCCTTGTCGGGCAGATACCGTGCGGTCAGGTAGCGCGAGGTCAGGTTCACCGCCGCCTCGATGGCTTCCGGCGTGTATTTCGCCTTGTGGTGGCTTTCGTATTTCTCCTGCAGACCCTTGAGGATGAGGATCGCATCCTCGACGGTCGGCTCATCCACCTTGACCTGCTGGAAACGACGCTCGAGCGCCGAATCCTTCTCGATGTGCTTGCGGTATTCCGTGAGCGTGGTCGCACCGATGCACTGCAACTCGGAACGGCTGAGCGCCGGCTTGATGATGTTCGAGGCGTCCATCGCCCCCTCCGCCGATCCCGCGCCAACGATCGTGTGCAACTCGTCGATGAAGAGGATGACGTTCTTCACCTTGCGGATCTCATCCATCACCGCCTTGATGCGCTCCTCGAACTGACCGCGGTATTTGGTGCCGGCAACCATCAGCGCGAGGTCGAGCGTGACCACCTTCTTGTCGCGGAGGATTTCAGGCACATTGCCACTGGCGATCTCCTGGGCGAGGCCCTCGACGATCGCGGTCTTGCCGACACCGGCCTCACCGATGAGCACCGGGTTGTTCTTGGTCCGACGGCAGAGGATCTGGATCACCCGTTCGATCTCGCTCTCGCGGCCGATCACCGGATCGAGACCACCTTCCTTGGCCACCTTGGTCAGGTCGCGGCCGAATGCCTTGAGTGCGGGCGTCTTCGAGCGGTTCTCACCCGCCGCCTCCGGGCCCATCTGCGGGCTCGGGCTTTCGTCTTCGAAGGGGCCGTCGATCTCATCGTCATCGTCGTCCTCTTCCTGGTCTTCCGGCGAGAAATTCGGGTCGATCTCGGCAAGGATCTCGTTGCGGGTCCGTTGGATGTCGACATCCAGACGCTTGAGCACCCGGGCAGCAACGCCCTCGCCCTCGCGCAGCAATCCCAACAGCAAGTGCTCGGTGCCGACGTAGGAATGATTGAGCGCCTTGGCCTCCTTGTTGGCCAGCGCCAGCACCTTCTTCACCCGCGGCGTGTAGGGGATGTTGCCAGGCGACTTCTGCGGCGGGCCGGAGCCGACCTCCTTCTCCACTTCCATGCGCACCGCCTCAAGCTCCAGGCCCATGCGTTCGAGCACGTTCACCGCCACCCCTTGTCCCAGCTTGATCAGGCCCAGCAGCAGGTGCTCGGTGCCCACGTAGGAGTGGTTGAACCGATCGGCTTCCTTGCGCGCCAGCGCGAGGACTTGTTGGGCTCGGGGAGTGAAGTTGTTCATGCGTCTCCGGGGTTGTCGGTGTCGGGGGTGGAAGGATCGGTTTTGGAATGAATATCAGGGGTTTCGAGGGTTTGCAAACGATCGCGCACGATTTTCGCACGAATCGCGTCGCGCTCCTCGGGGGCCAGTTTGCGACCCATATGCAGCTGAAGGTGTGCCGGTTGGATGTCCATCAGCAATTTGTCACACAATAGGACGGTCTCCGGCGGGAAAAATTCAAGATTTGCGCCCAATCGCAGCAACGACAGGTGGTTGAGCGCCTCCTTGGAGTCGATCAGATGGGCGTGGCGCAGCACGCCGTAGGCCCGACCGATCTTGTCGGCCACCATGTCCGGATCGTCCTCCATCAGCTTCTGGCGGGCATTGTGCTCGTGATTCGCCACCTGGGTGATCACCCGCTCCAGCCGCTGCAGGATATCGTCCTCGCTCTCGCCGAGCGTCGACTGGTTGGAAATCTGATACAGGTTGCCGAGCGACTCGGTGCCCTCGCCATACAAACCACGCACCGCGAGGCCGATCTTGTTCACCGCCTGCAGGACCTGGCCGATCTGATCGCTGAGCACCAGACCGGGCAGATGCAACATCGCCGAGGCGCGCATGCCGGTGCCCAGATTGGTCGGACAGGTCGTCAGGTAACCGAGCGTCGGATCAAAGGCGAACTCCAGCGACTGCTCGAGCTCGCTGTCGAGGGCATTGAGCGCTTCATACGCCTGCCGCAACTGCATCCCGGGCCGGATCGACTGCATCCGCAGGTGGTCCTCCTCGTTGAGCATCAGACTGAAATTCTGCCGCCGCTCGATCACCGCAGCGGAACCGTCGGTGCGCGCCGCGTGCTCGCGGGAAATCAAATGCCGCTCGACAAGCACCTGCTTCTGCACCGAATCGAGCCGGCTCAACTCCTGCGAGAAGGCATCCTTCATCGCCGGCAGCGCCTCGACCGCAGGCAGCATCATCTGCAGCGTGTGGATCCGGTGCTCGCGCTTCGCCCAACCGGGGAACGGGTGCCCCATCAGGTTGCGTGCCAAGCGGATCCGTGACGTCAGCACGGCTCCCTGCTCGCCATGCCCACCGGCCATCCAGTCCGCCGGGTTCTTGATCAATGTGGAGAATCGCATCATGCTCTCGATCGATCCGGGGTTCAGGCCTTGGCCTCCGTCAGGTTGCGGATTTCATCGCGGATGCCGGCCGCCTCCTCGTAACTTTCCGAGGCGATCGCCCGGTCGAGGCGCGCCTTGAGCTCTTCGAGCCGCTGGTGGCGGATCTGCATCGCCATCAGGCCCTCAGGCACCTTGCCGACATGGGTCGAACCCTTGTGCATGCTGCGCACCATCTGGCTCACCTCGTCAGCAAAGGTCCGGTAGCAATCGGCGCAACCGAAACGCCGCACGCGACGCAGGTCCTCCAGCGTGAATCCACATGACGGACAACGACGCTGCGACAGCGAGGTTCCCGGAACCACCGCCCCCTGACCCATCACCGATGCCATACCGCCCAGCAGCAGATCGGCCATCGAAAAGCCGGTCGGATCCGTGACCCCGCGCTCCTTGGCACAGGGCTCACACAGACAGACCTTCTTCATCTGACCATCGACAAGCTGGGTCAGGAATACGGTCGCCTGGTGGTCACAGAAATCACACTTCATGTCAGGACATCCAATTCACACCCCTTAGCCTATGGGAGTGCCGGTGCTCATGGCAAGTTCATGAAACGCCTCGATCAAACGACGGGTCGTGACCCCCGGTTTACCGGTGCCGATCGGCCGGCGGTCGAGCTGCACCACCGGAATGACCTCCGCCGCCGTGCCCGTCAGGAAACACTCGTCGGCGGTGAAGATGTCGTAGCGCGTCAGCGAGCGCTCGATCACCTGGATGCCCAGCTTGGCGGCCAGTTCGAAAATCACCGCACGGGTGATGCCATCGAGCGCGCCGTCACTGATCAGCGGTGTCAGGATGCGGCCATCCTTGACCAGGAACAGGTTGTCACCGGTGCATTCGGCGACATAGCCCTGCTCGTTGAGCATCACGGCTTCCAAGGCGTTGGCTTGGATCGCCTCGACCTTGGCCATCACGTTGTTGAGGTAATTGAGCGACTTCACCTGCGGCATCAGGGCGGCCGGTGCCGGGCGGCGCGTCGCACAGGTGATGATCGCCAGGCCGTTTTCGTAGTGTTCCTTCGGATAAAGCTGGATCGTCGAGGCGATGATGAACATCGAGGCTTTGGGGCACAAATACGGGTTCAACCCGAGTTCGCCGGCGCCACGGGTGACGACCAGCCGGATGTAACCGTCCTTCAGGCCGTTGGCCGCCACGGTTTCACAAGTCGCCTTGCACACTTCCTCCTGGGTCCATGGCATGTTGAGCACGATCGCCCGCGCCGAGTCGAACAAGCGGCGGATATGCTCCTCCAACCGGAACACCCGGCCGTTGTAGAAGCGAATGCCTTCAAACACCCCATCTCCGTACAAAAGACCGTGGTCGAAGACCGAGATCTTTGCTTCCGATTGATCCACCAAATTACCGTCGAGCCAGATTTTCATGTGAAATGTAGGGCCAAGGTAGGTGCCCGCTACAAACTGGCAAGCGGAAGATGCGAAAGAATCAAAGTCACTGGAGATCAATCACTCCGGAGAAAAATCCACCGCCATCCGCCACCGCCGGGCGGCAGCGCCCGATCGGCTCCCTCACTTGGCCGGCGGGCTGGTCAACTGCGCCCAATCAACCTCACCGTTCTGAATCCGCTGCAACTCGCTCTGATAAACGGCATCCTCGTTTTCAGGATCCAGTTCACCTGCCAGATCAAAGAAATAACGGGCACACAGCAGGTTCCCTTCACCCTCCACCTTGCCGAGCAGCTGGGCGCGGGAAATCAACAGCCGCGAGAAACTCGACGGCTGCAGGTCGGCCGGCAGTTTCTCGGGCAACTGCCCCTTGCTCAAACGGAAATTCGCGACCACGGCACGCTTGTTCTTCGGCGACAAATGCAAGGCCAGTGCGATCATCTTGCGCCCCAGCGCAAGCGACTCCGGGCTGGCCTTCTTCGCCACGATCTGCTGCACGGCAATGCCGACCAGATGGTTGGCGTAATCCTCGCGCTCATTGTCCATCAATCCCATCTGCCGCGGGAAAATGCTCTTGGCCACCCGCAACGGCTGCCAATCAATGCGCGGCGGCGCATCCTGAGCCGGCAACAAGCCGCACAGGACACCGCTAATGGCCATGACTTGCCAGAAATGCATCACGGCTATACACCAGACCAGAAGCATCCACCTTGGCAAGTGACAATTCCGTTGGAACCCGACAGCAAACAGCAACTGCGACGATCCATGCGCGAGCAACTCGCCCATGCCACCCGCAGCGATGATACCGTCCGCCGGCAGGTCTGCTCCTGGCTCGACACACGACCGGCAGCAATGACCGTCGCGACCTACGCCGCACTGCCTGACGAAGTCGACCTGCTGCCGCTCATCGCCGAGCACCCGCACCACCGCTGGGTGCTCCCCGTCGTCTGTGGCGACCAGATCGAATTCAGGCACGTCGCGGATCCAAGGCACCAACTGACCCTCGGCGCCTTCGGCATTGCTGAACCGACGGCAAACTGCGCGGCCGTGGCAGTCGAGCACATCGACGCCTTCCTCTGCCCGGGACTCGCCTTCGACAAGAACGGTGGCCGCCTCGGCCGCGGCAAAGGCTACTACGACCGGGCGCTGGCCGTCGCCCGCCCGGACGCGCTGCGCATCGGTGTCTGCCAGCCGTTCCAGGTGGTCGCCACCACCTTTGCCGAGGACCACGACATCCGGATGCACCGGATCATCGATGGTCGCGACGACTAGGGCACCAGCAGGCGGAACGACGGTATCCGCACGAACACCAACTCACCGGCGGCGGTCTCACCGAAGAACGCTCCATCGACGTCCGCATTCCTCGCCACCACGTGATAGCTGTTGTAGGAAAAACTGCTACCCGGATCGATGAGAGGCGTTTGCCCGACAATCCCCTCACCCTCGACCACGGTCACCTCGCCGCCCTCCTCGCGAACCACCCACTTGCGCGCCTTGAGCGTCACCGGCACCGGTGAGTCGTTGTGGATGGAAATGAAATACACGAAGGCGTGCGGCTTGTTGAGCGGAGTATCGAGCCCCTGCATGTAGACGACATCGTCCACCTTCACCCGCAGACCATTGTGCTCGTTCATGCTCGCCATGCGATCAATCGTTCTGCGTTGCGCGGCACTTGCCAAGCCTCAAAAGACAGCCGGACCACCGCTACTTCGCCGACTGCTGGCTTTCCCGACACCAATCGAGCGCCTGTTGATACTCCTCGCTCTGCGGCCTGAGCTTGAGCAATTGCTGCCACAACTGGATCGCATCCCGATAGGCCAAGGCCGCTTTGTCCTGCTGGCGCTTCGCGCTGAACGAAAACGCCAGATCGCCGGCAAGATAAGCTCTCGATCGCAGCAACTGCTCGGACGTCGGCCCACCCTCGGCTGGCTGCTTGCCCAACTCTTCGAGCAAGCCACCGGCCTTGAGCATCAGCGTGATGTCACCACCATCCTTCTGCGTCGCCGGCATCCGACCCTTCTGCCACCAGGTCAAAGCCAGATGGTAGGACGCGAGTGAATTAGCAGGACTGCGGTCGTGCACCGCTTCCAGCAATTGCATCGCCTCGTCATAGGCAGCGGCGGCCTGCGTCACCTTCCCCTGATCGCGGTCCAGACCGGCCTGCAGCCCGAGCAACACCGCCTTGCGGATCGTCGCCTCATCATCACGCGGACGTTGCTTCAGGTAATCGCGGAACAAATTCGATGCCTGCTCGGACCGCTGCCGCGCCCCCTCGATATCACCGGACAACACCGCCGCCTCGGCCATCGTCGTGTAACACGCAGCCAGATCGAAGTGGATGTCGAGATCCGCCGGCTTCTCCTTGTGCAGGGCCGTCAACAGGTCCAGCGCCAGCAACCGCACCTCGCGCGCGTCACCCAAGCTGCCAAGACCATCGAGCACCACCGCCGACGACAGATAACAATCGGCCAACGCGGAACGCAGCAACGCGACGTCCGGCCGCTGCATCGACAGCCGGTTGAGCGTCTTGGTCGCCCGCATCAACTGCTCGAGCGCCTTGCCATTCTTGCCCGTCGCCATCAACAACCGGGCCTCACGAAAATCAATCACCGCAGACAACTGATCCAAACGGTCCGCACTCACCTGCTGCCGCGGCACCCGCTCCAAGGCAGTGCGCGCGTCAGCATAGGCCTGCAAGGCACCCTCGTCGGATTTCGAATCCCTAAGCATCGCAATCAACAGCCGGTCGGTCGCCAAGCGCATCCACATCTCCGCATCCTTCGGCACTCCGGCCCACGCCTCCTGCGCCGCGGCAAAACGCTCCAGCGCACGCTGCACATCGGCCGAAGCGATCGAGATCTCCGCCAGCTGCAACAAGGCCCTCGCCCGCTCCACCGCCAGATCCGGATTCTTGTCCGCCTCCTGAATGAATTGCTCGTAATACCGCTCCAGTCGCTTCAAACGCTGCGTCCGTCCATCCAGGGACGGCAGCTGCTGACGACCGTTCTCCATCGACCATCCGAACAACTGGTCGGCCAACTCCCGCGACGCTTCCAAACGGCTCAAGTGCCCTTCACGCTCATCCAGCAGGATCTTCCTCGCCTCCTCGGCATCGCGCTCGGCCACCGACTCCGCAGCCCGTGCGGCATTCGCGTCCGCCTGCAGTTGCTCGACCTCCGCAGCATGGGCGGCACGATCCGCTCCAATCCGCTGCACGGCGTGGCGCCAAAACACAGTGGTCACCCCAGCGGCAAGCAGCGCCAGCCCCAACGCAAGCGCCAATGCCGACACCCGCCGCCGCAATTTCCGGTTGAGATCAACCAGTCGCCGGTGCGCATCCAGCTCGGCCACCTCCTTGCCGATCAGGTCAAATCCCGAGCTGACCTCCATCATCGTCAACGGCCGCTGCGCCGGATCGAGCTCGAGACAGCGCAGGATCCACTCCCTCATCCGCCGCTCCATCTCGCCCGCCGCTTCCTTCGGCCACGGCTCAAGCGGCGATTTGACCAGATTCGCCGCAATCTTGTCCGGATCGGCACGCAGGTGATCACAACGGGTGGCTCCCTGCGGCGGCGCGACCTTCTGGAACACCTCGTTGCAGCGCGGGAAACGACCGGTCAGCAAACGGAAGGCAAGCACCCCGAAGGCATACACGTCCCACCCATACCCCTGCTCGTCGAGGTAACCTGAGGCATCGAGCAGCTGCTCGGGCGCTTGGTAGAGCAAGGCGTCGGTGAAATGGAACACATGCACGCCGGGCATGTTGCCCAGACACCAGTCACTCACCATCACCTGCCCCTGACCATCGTCAAAAACATTGCCCGGTTTCAGGTTGCCATGCGGGACGTGGTGCTTGTGCATCGACGCCAACACCGCGGCGAGCGAAATGATCAAGGGCCACGGGTCCTGCGCCGGATGGCGGTCGATGACGTGCTGCAGGCTGAACGGCACCCACCGGCCGTCCTGCTCATCAGCCATCCACGGCATCACCTGATACAAGGGGCTGTGGTGCAATTGGTCGGCAATCACCGGCATCACCCCATGCGGCCAACCGTCCTGCCACAGGCGCTGAGTCATCTTCTGCAACAACCCGCGATTCACCGACAGGTCGTCGAGGCACTTCAAAGCCACCATCCCGCCACCCTCCTGAAGGGCACGATACACCCGCCCGCAACCACCGAAATCGTGGAGCTCAATCACCTCGAGACCTTTCACCTGGGGCAAAGTCATGAGCCGACTCTCTATACCACGATTCCGGACCCGCCAACCCAGAAGCACCCCGATTGCCGCCCAGGGACGCAAAAGAGATTGCAATCCACCACCGGTCCGCGGATTCATCGGTCAATCCCCGATGTCCAGCCGCCCGCTCGCACTGATCCTCGCCTTCTGTATCCTGCCATGGCTGGGATCCTGCGCCGCTCCGAACTCCCGCGGCACAAGCGCCAACCCCGACGCCGAAGCCCGCGGGCGCTGCCAACGCATCCATCAGGCGCTGAACCGCTACCGCACACAACACGGGCTACCGGCACTTACGCGCGTCGAAGGGATGGATGAAGTCGCCTTGGACCACTGCCGCTACCTGCTGAACCACCGCGGCAACTCCTCACTCCACGGCCAGAACGTCAACCACAAGGGCATCGAAAACCGCGCGAACACCTGCTACCAACGATTCGGAATGGATGGCTACGGCGAGAATGTCGCGGCGATCACATCCGCCCCCGCCGACCCCGTCGAACACGTGATGCTGATGTGGAAAACCTCGTTCCCTCACGACCAGACGATGCTCGACGATTGGACGCACACCGGCATCAGCATGCTCATCGACCGCGATGGCGCGATGTTCATCACCCAGACCTTCGGCAAACGATGAGCCCGGACCGCAGCCACGAATCCGCACTGCACGCGCTCGGCCACCACCGCATCGCAGGGGTCGATGAGGCCGGCCGTGGCCCGCTGGCTGGCCCGGTCGCGGCCGCCGCCGTCATCCTGCCCTTGGATTTCAGCTGTCCGGAACTCAATGATTCGAAAAAACTCAGCGCAACAAAACGCGAGTCCCTCTATCAGATCATCACCAGCCACCCTCAAGTCCGCTGGGCAGTGGCCACTGCCAGCAGCAGCGAAATCGACGAATGCAACATCCTCAGGGCCACCCATCTGGCGATGCGCCGCGCGGTGGAACAACTGCCCGAGCTGCCCGACTACTGCCTGGTCGACGGGCTGCCGGTCAAAGGCCTGCCCTGCCCGCATCAGGCAGTGGTCAAAGGCGATGCGCTGTCGCTACCGATCGCCGCCGCCAGCATCATCGCCAAAGTCACCCGCGACCGCATCATGCTGGAAATGGATGCCGAACACCCCGAATACGGCTTTGCCAAGCATCAGGGATATGGCACCAAGGCCCACCTCGATGCGCTGCGACTTCACGGCCCTTGCCGCCATCATCGTTTCTCGTTTCAGCCGGTCGCTCAACGCTCGCTGCCGCTTGACTGACCGCCACGGCCAGCGCCGCGACCGCCGCTGGATCGGTGCCTACGGCGAACAAGTCGCCGCCGCCTGGCTAAGGGCCCATCGCTGCCGCATCCTCGCCACCAACTTCAAGGGCCCGAAACGCGGCGAAGTCGACATCATCGCCCGTCGCGAACGCCTGCTGCTGTTCATCGAAGTCAAAACCCGCACCGGCGGCCCGGGACGACCACTCGAGGCAGTCGACCGCCGCAAACAGCAACTCATCGAACGCGGCGCCAACGCCTGGCTGAAACAACTCGGCACCCGCCAGCTACCATGGCGCTTCGATGTCATCGAAGTGATCCTCCAGGACGGCCAGCGACCGACGATCCACCAGGTCGAAAATGCCTTCTGATCCAGCGCCGACACGCGGGATCGGTTCTTGCCCAGCCGCCTCAGCAACCCCATGCTGAGGCCGCATGACAAGCGGCGACGGCTCAAACGACCTGGCATGGCTGGCCCGACACGATGGCACGGTGGGCGTCGGTTACGGACCGTTCCAACGCTCCGCCACTCCGCCTGCCGACGGCATCGCCTTCCATGTGCAGGACTTCGCCGCCGCCCCGGAACAACCCTGGTGCATCCCGGCCCGCTGGGAACACCTCGACCGCATCGACTTCGCAGCACGCCACCCGATCGGCCAACCCTTCGAATGCGAGTGGCAGCCGCTGGACGCCTCTCCATTCTCCGTCGTGTTTCAGGAAATCATGGCGGCCATCCACGAAGGCACCTTCGAGAAAACCGTGCCGGTCGTCACCGAACACGGCCATTGCCAGCAAGCACCGGGGCCGATCATTGCCTCCCGGATGGCCCGCATCGCGGCTCCCCACCAGAGCTATGGGTTCCTGCAAGGCGACAGCGGATTCGCCGGCGCCACCCCGGAACTACTGGTCTCGATCGACGGCCACCACCTCAACACCATGGCACTCGCCGGCACCGCCCGCCGCGAGGACCGCGAGGTCTTCGCCGTCGATGAAAAGGAAATCCGCGAACACGAATACGTCGCCCAAACACTGGTCGCCAAATTACTCGACCTCGGCACACTCCAACGCGACCCCCGTCAAATCCTCGACCTCGGGCCGATCGTCCACTTCCTCACCCGCATCCGCGTGGAACTCCACCAGCCGATGACCCCGGGGGAATTGCTCAAACGCCTGCACCCGACACCCGCACTCGGGCCGCTGCCGAAAACCATCACCACCATGAACCAACTGCTCGACTGGCGCCAGCGGATGCAATGCCCGCCCGGCTTCGGCGCGCCGTTCGGCCTGTGGGACCACGGCCGCTTCGACGCCGTCGTCGCCATCCGCGGGCTCTGGTGGGATGGCCAGCAGGTCCGGCTGCCCGCCGGCTGCGGCATCATCGAAGCCAGCCGCCTGGTCAATGAATGGCGCGAACTGCGGCTGAAACGCGAGGCCGTGAAGAAGTTTCTAACGTCCCGCGATTGATCCCCACCCCCAGCCCGATACCGCCGAACACTCCGAAAAAGGTTGATGATTCGCGCCCTCAGACGCAGGATGCACGGTGACATGAGGATCAGTGGATCGGCCATGCGTCAGCTCCAGTGTCTGACGGCCATGGCATGGCTCGTCAGCGGAGCCGTGCCACTGCTGGGACAATCCTTGTATCAGGAATCCCATAGCAACCCGATCTCGAAAATCGCCCGCATCGTCAGCCCCAAGCTGGTCGAGGTCGAGGATCGCGTCACCTGGCTCGACGAAAAGGTCACCACACTGGCCAAATACGAACAATTCACGCTCAAATACGGTCTCGGTTTCCGCGGCTGCCGCGCCAACAAGCAGGCACCCGACCCGACGATCGTAATGGACCTCGGCAAGGAAATGCCGATCGACGCGATCTACCTGATCCCCTCGCAACCGGAATACCTGAATGATTTCGGAATCTTCCCGCTGCGCTTCACTCTCGAGGTGTCGAATGATGCACCATTCACCCACAGCCAGATCGTCTACCGCTCGGGCAAGGAAGTCTTCCAACAGGTCGGCGGCATCCCCGCCAAATTCCTCTGCAGCTTCACCGGCCGCTACATCCGGCTCAGCATCCAGGCCGGACACCAACGCGGCGCCACCGATCTGTTCGGACTATCGGAATTCATCGTCATCTCCGGCGGCGATCCCGTGTCACTCAACGCATCGATCAGCACCACCGACGGTCTCAATAGCGAGGACCTCTGGTATCCGGAGGCCCTGATCGACGGCCGCACACCCCTCGGAATCTGGCACCATGGCCTGCACTCACGCGACAACATCGGCGACGCCGTGCTCACGCAAGCAAACGAAAACGGCACCCCGCCGCCGACCACCTGCTGGTCCTGCAGCCTGCCGAAACCGGTAGACCTCGACCGCATCATCCTCTTCCCCTACCAGCTCAACCGCTCGTACGATGCCTCGTTCTTCCCCGGCTCGATGCGCATCGAAATCACCGGCGGCCAGGATAATGCCATCGTGCTGTCCCGCGAATGGAAAAACCCCTCCCCCGGCAGCAACAGCCTGACCCCGCTGGTGTTCGCCGTGAACGTGCCACAGGCGCGGTCGATCCGCATCATCGCCACCTCGCCATGGAGCATGGGCAGCCTGCACATCAACGCACTCTCGGAAATCGAAGCCTGGTCCGGTGGCTGCAACGTGCTCGAATCACTGCCCGTCACCCGCGAACACGAAAGCGGCGCGGTTACCGTCACCAACCTGACCGACGGATTCAGCTCTGAAAAGAAGATCGCTCCCATCCACATCTGGCTCGATCAACTCACCCAACGCGGCATGATCGAAGCCGAACTCGTCCAACTGCGATCCGCCTACACCCAACTCGCCTCACAAAGCGAACTGAACGTCTCCTGGGGATCCGCGGTCATCGTCGGCCTGACCTTCCTGATCCCGGTGTTCTTCGTGGAGCGGCGCCGGATGCGCTCACGCGAACACCTCGACATCATCCGCAAACGGATCGCCGCCGACCTCCACGACGACATCGGCAGCAACCTCGGCAGCATCTCGCTGATCGCCCGCACGGCACGCAAGGATCTCGCCCGACTCAACGGACCGGCCGAAATCGACAACGACCTCGGCGAAGTCGAATCGATCGCCCGCGAAAGCTCGCTGGCGATGCGCGACATCGTCTGGCTGCTCGAACGCAAGCAGGACTCGATCGGCGATCTCGTCCACCGCATGCGCGAAACCGCAGGACGCCTGCTGCGCGGCATCCATTTCACCCTCGAATGCACATCGACCCGCACCGGGGCAAAACTCACACTCGACACCAAACGCCACCTGTTCCTGTTCTACAAGGAGGCCATCCACAATATCGTCAAGCACTCGAAAGCCACCGAAGTCGCCATCCGCCTGTGGGATGAAGGCGACCAGCTGGCGCTGGAAATCACCGACAACGGTGCCGGCCTGCCGGTCACCAAGGACCGCGCGTCGATCAAGATCAAGAAACTCGAAGACCGCGCGGAAGTCCTCCACGGCAATCTCCAGGTGACTTCATCGGAAAAAACGGGCACCTGCATCCGCCTGCTGGTCAAACGTTCCCACCTCACCACCCAACCCCGATCGACATGAGCAAGATCACCACCATCTGGATCCTCGAGGATCATGAGAACTTCGCCAAACAGATCAAACGCCTGATCGATGCGGAGGAGGACATGCAGTGCCCGTTCCACTTCAGCAATGCCGAGGAGATGTACGAGAAACTGAAATTCACCGCGGAACACCCGGACCTGCTGCTGCTCGACCTCGGCCTGCCGCGCAAGGGCGGGCTTGAGGTGCTCTACGATCTGAAGACGCTGATGCCCAATACCAAGGTGCTCATCCTCAGCTCCTTCGACGAACGCGAAAAGGTCTACCGCGCAATCTGCAATGGTGCCGCCGGCTACCTGCTCAAGACCAGCGACCCGGACGAATTGATCGGCGGCATCCGCGAGATCATCCGCGGCGAATCGGCACTCAGCAGCCCGATCGCGAAAATGATCCTCGAGGGGTTTTCCCGCTATGGCCCGGTCGAGCAGGTCGAACCGCTGACCAGCCGCGAGGAGGACGTGCTCCGCTTCCTGGTCCAGGGACTGATCAAGAAGGAGATCGCCGAAGAACTCGACATCTCACAACACACGGTCGACATGCATGTCCGCTCGGTCTACCGCAAACTGCACGTCCGCTCGCAAACGGAAGCCGTCGCCAAGGCACTACGCCAGGGGATTGTCTAAAGAAGTAGTGTCGAGTGGGAAGTGAGAAGGAAGAGGTGGAAGACCGGAGTGAACATCGAACATCGAACGTTCAACATCGAACATCGAAGTAAAGAGAGGCAGTGATGCCGCTTCGTCCCGCCTGCCTCTGTTCGACGTTGAACGTTCGATGTTCGGTTCCTACACACCCGTCGGGATTCTTCCTTCACAATTCTCACTCAACGCCCCCACCGTAGCAAACACACACACCTCCCACCGGACAAGAGGCGTCATTCAAACAAAAAGCCCCGCACCATTCCGGTGCAGGGCTTTGTCGTGAAAATCAACTGCGGACGACAATCACTCGCCATCCTCTTCGACCACACCCTCGCCAGCCTCGACGGTCACGACCAGGTTGGCGACCACTTGCGGGTGCAGGCGGACAGCCACGTCGAACTTGCCGGACTTTTTGATCGGCTTCTCGAGCTCGATCGCATGACGGTCGATGGAAATGCCCTGGGCTTCGAGGTCCTTGTGGATGTCCATGTTGGTCACGGAACCGAAGGCCTTGCCGCCTTGGCCGGTCGACAGGGTGAAGCTGAGCTTCAGCTTGGAAAGCTTGGTCGCGGTCTCTTGGAAACCTTGCAACTCCTCGGCTTCACGCTGGGCACGGGCGGCCTTGAGCGCTTCGACGTGACGCAGGTTGCCACGGGTCGCCTCGTAGGCCTTGCCTTGCGGAATCAGAAAGTTGCGCGCGTATCCGGCGCGGACTTTCACCACGTCGGCTTCAGCACCGAGACCTTCGATTTTTTCTTTGAGGATGACTTGAGCGTGGGCCATGGAATCAGGGGTTGGAAAAGGTTCGTTTGGGGGCGGCGATTTAGGACCCGCCATCTGGTGAGTCAAGAAGAATGAAGCCGATTTCCCCACAAATCCAAGATTTTCAAGGCCCCTGCCGGGGAATCGATTGCAGCGGGCCACGGCCATGCGATGATTTCCGGCGTGAACGAGGAAATCCTGCTGCGCGACCGGCTCGAAATGCTGATCCCACCCCTTCCTTGGGACCGCCCCCGCATCCACCGGGGCGACGGCCCCTGGGTGCTGCTGCTCCACGGGCTATGGCGCGGCCAGCGGGCGATGGAGCCCATGAGCCGCTGGCTCCAACATGCCGGCTACTCCACCATCAACCTCCCCTACCCATCAACCCGCAAACCCATCCCTCAACTCGCCGAACTGATTGCCAAACGGGTCCACCAACACATCGGCGACCAACCGTTCCACGCGGTCACCCACTCGCTCGGCGGCATCGTCGCCCGCTGCGCCCTCGACCGCTCGCTCTGGAACCTCAGGCGGCTGGTCATGATCGCCCCACCATCGCAGGGAAGCCATATCGTCGACTACCTCCAAAGACAGCATCCCTGCCTCCACTTCTGCCTGGGACCGGCCGGTCGCCAACTGGGCACCCAAGGACTCCCCAAGCAACTACCCGGACTGCCCGATCACATCGAAGCGGCCGCCATCATGGGGGAACGGGATTCAATCGGTTGTTTCGATGGGTTGTTTGACTCAAGCCACGACGGCATTGTTCCCACGAATGGCGGGCAATTGGCTGGCCTCAAGCGCTTCGCTCTGGTCGATGCCGACCATACCTTCATCTCGGCTCACCCGCGAACCAAGCAGCTCTGCCTGCAATTTATTCAAACGGGCGATTGGGACGATTGATTGATTTCAAGCGCGTGCTCAAAACCACGCATTTTCAATACTGGCTCTCGCGCAGCGGGCGATTGAGGTAGTGCTCGTCGCGGAGTTTGCGCAGGTATTCGAGGTATTGGCGCTCGGCGTCGAGCGAGGGGTTGGTGCTACTCGGGACGGGTTGGCCGTATTTTTTCCACGGCCCGTGGGGCACTTGCCCGTCTTCAACAAAGCGCCAGTGCACCTTGTCGGAGGATTTCAGGCGCAGGTAATCACGGATCGAGGGCGAAAGATCGATACCGGCACCCTGGTTGCGGGTGTTGCTGGGTTTGCGATTCCCAAACACAAAGGGCCAGTCATCGGTTTCCCAAGGCCCACAGTCCTCCCACTGGGCGTAGCAACTCCGACCGTTATGGAAAATCTGCACCCAACGCCCCTTGCAGACCGAGCGCACCCGGTTGCCATCCCGCAGCCGGCGGAACCATGGGATCACCCGCTCGGCTTCAGGTTTGTAGCCCATCCCCCCAGAGGCAAGGTCGTTGTAGGGCAAGGCGACGTAAAACGGATTGAGTTTGGGAATGAAAGCTTTCGGCCGGAAATCACCATTCAAATGGTCGGCAATCCGCTTGGCCGGATCGGGATCATCGTAGCCACCGAAATTTTTCATCCATTGAGTGTCCCACGACGACTTGCAGTTGGGCACCGGGTTGTTGGCCGTCGGTTGCTCACCAATCCAGAAGATGCTGCAGGTGATGTAGGTCTTCCACGGGTAAAGGATCCGCGAATCGGTGGCCGGTCGCCTCGGTTGCTGACCGCTGGCCGGCACCACCACCCGGGGCATCGTCGGTGAACTGGTTTGCGCGGCAATCGGCGATGCCACCTGCAGGGCCATGACCACGCAGGCCAACCAGAGCCATCGCCTCATCATCGGGGGCTGTTGCGTGTGAACTCTCATCCGGCAGTCGCAGGGCAGATGGCGCCCCGGGCACCCATCCTAGCCATGGCCCTCAGCGGCACTCAAGATTTACCCACCCCCTGCCGGCCGAAATCGCCTGACAGATCGGACCCGCACGCTACGTTTGCCATGAAACCTCACACGCACCATGAAGAATCCTCTGGCCGTCCTTGTCTCCGCCCTGATCCTTGCCCTGCCCGCGCTCGCTCAAGAAGCCGCAACCAAGCACGCCATCCTGATCGGCGGCAAACCGTCGCACGGCCGCGGTGCCCACGAACACAACGCCGGGGTCATGCTGCTCAAGAAGTGCCTCGATGAAAGCGGCCTGCCGATCAAGACCACGGTGAAACTCAACGCCGATTGGCCGACCAAGGAGGAACTCGCCTCCGCCGACACCGTGCTCATCTACTGCGATGGCGGCAAAAACCACCTGCTGCTGCAGGACGACCGCCTCCAGCAAATGGCCGCCGAAATCAAACGCGGCTGCGGATTCATGTGCCTCCACTATGCCGTCGAATACCCCAAGGAAAACGGTGGCCCGGAGATGCTCGACTGGATGGGCGGCTATTTCGAAGCCCACTGGAGCGTCAACCCCCACTGGGACGCGGAATTCAAGAGCTTCCCGAAACACCCGATCAGCAACGGCCTGCAACCGTACACGATCAACGACGAATGGTATTTCCACATGCGCTTCGCCGATGAGACGAAAGGCAATCTCACCCATGTGCTCAGCGCGATCGCCCCGGAAAGCACGATGAGCCGCCCGGACGGCCCGCACGAAGCCAACCCGACGGTGCGCAAAGCAGTCGCCGACAAGGTCCCGCAAACCACCGCTTGGGCCTTCGAACGCAAGGACGGCGGCCGCGGCTTCGGCTTCACCGGCGGCCACTTCCACCGCAACTGGGGCAACGACAACCAGCGCATGCTGGTCCTCAACGCCATCCTCTGGACCGCCAAAGCAGAAGTGCCGGCAACGGGCGTCCTCAGCAAGGTGACTCCCGAGGAACTCGAAGCCAATCAGGATCCGGTGCCTGTCCGCAAACCCAAGCCCGCCGCCAAACCGCAAGCTGCCAACGAGCACGGCGAGTGCAAGGAATGCGCCTTCAGCGCAGCGGCATTCTGACCCCGCCTTGCCCAACCCGGGCTCTGCAAAGCATCGAGCACCCGACTACCACGGCCGCTCGTCCACGAACTCCATCCGCTCGCCACTGAGCGGATGCCGGAACGCCAGCTTCCAGGCATGCAAGTGCAACGGAGATTCATCCACCTCCAGCGTCTGGCGCTCGCCGATCCGCCCACCGGACAGATACGTCGCATCACCCACCACCGGATGTCCAAGGTGCCACAGATGCACCCGGATCTGGTTCGTGCGCCCGGTCCGCAAGCGTGCCTCAAGCAAACTGGTGCCGTCACCACAACGCCCAATCAACGTGAACTCGGTGCGTGACGGCAAACCTTCGTCATCATCCACTTCACGCGAGCCGGCCTCTCCGGCAAGCGACGAAATCGGCGCCTCACAATCGAAGCGATCCTGCGCCGGCTCACCGTGCACGCGCACGACATAGGTCTTCTCGACTTCACCATCGATGAACTGCCGCTGCAGCAGGCGGGCGAAATGCCGCGTGCGCGCCATCACCACCACGCCGGTCGTGTTGGCATCCAGACGATGGACGATGCGCACCACCTGCGGCGGCTCGTAAGCCTGATTGATCAGGTATTGCAGCGTGTTGCGATGGAAACGCCCGCTCGGATGCATCGGCAACGGCGCGGGTTTGTGCAACACGACGATCGCCTCATCCTCGTGGAGAATCCGGATCTCCGTCGACACCGCCGGCTCCACCTCGGCGGGAAACACCTGCAACACCCGCTCGCCAGCACGCACGATGTGATCCTTGCCGCGCACTTCGCCACGGTAACTCACGAAGCGACCTTGATCACAGCGCCGCTCCCACTCGGCCGCATCGATCTGCGGAAACAAGGCCACCAGCACATCCAGCAAACGCCACTTGTCGAAGCGCTCCTTGATGCTCACCGGCCGCCGGTTCTCCTGCGGCACCGAACCCGGCAGCACCCGGCACGCACTCTCGAGCTTCGCCTGCCGCTCGGCCATCCGCTGCGCACGCAGCGATTCATCACTGACATGGCAATGCGGGCAACTCACGCCCTCGACATAACGCGGATCCTCCTGATCCCCGGCATCCAACGGCGCCTGACAGTGGAAACACAACTTGTGCTCGGACTCCGACAAGGCGGGATCCACCCCAACCCGCTGATCGAAAACAAAACAATCGCCATCGTAGTGATCACCACCACATTCCTCGAAGTATTTCAATATCCCGCCCTCAAGCTGATAGATGTGCTTAAAACCCTCCATCTCCATGAACGGTCCCGCCTTCTCGCAACGGATGCCTCCTGTGCAGAACATGACCACCGGCTGATCCTTCAACTCCTCCGGCAAACGCCTCACGGCATCCGGAAACGCCCGGAAGGTGCGGATCTCGGGATCAATCGCCCCTTTGAAAGTACCCAGCTTCACCTCATAGTCATTGCGCGTGTCCAGCAAGGTCACCGGCCGACCTTCGTCGAGCCATTGCTTCAGCTCCTTCGGCGGCAGCTTCGGCGAGGTATACGACCCGGGCTTCACGCCCTCCACGCCGAAGGCGATGATCTCCTTCTTCAAACGCACCAACATCCGGTTGAACGGCTGATCCTCACTCAGGCTGACTTTCGGAGTCAGCCCCTCCAGCCCGGGAATCGCCCGCAATCGCGCCATCAACCGGTCGATCGATTCCGCCGCTCCGGCGACAAACAGGTTGATCCCCTCAGGGCTCAACAGGATCGTCCCTTTCAAGCCCCAGGCCTTGCAGTCCCGGATCAGGGACTCGCGCAGTTCCTTCAATCCGGTCAATTCCGCAAAGCAATATGTCGAGATGTTGGTGATGGCCGCCACGACGGCAAAGCAGCATGTGGCACCACCCTTGGCAAGGCAGGAGACCGATCACCATCCGGGTCTGTCACGAATCGAACATGATTCAGAATGACCTCATCGTCTGACTCAGGTAGCGCGCCCTCGCCGAGGGCGCATTTCGGATGAATAAAGCGAAATCAAGCGAAGCACCCCCACAGCTCCCATGATTCCAACCATCACTCCGTGACCTCCGTCTTCTCCGTCTCTCCGTGGTAAAACCCGCCCGCGCCACAAGCCCTCACCCGTCGGACAAGCGTACCACGCCGCATGCCGGGCCTTGCGTCACGCCGCTGCATCCTTTTGCATGTGTCATGCATCCGACCCTGCGCCCGATCGCCGGCCTGTGCTTCGCCGCCTGCTTGGCAGCCATCAGCAACGCCGAGCCAACCCGCAAGCCGAACCTCATTTACATCCTCACCGATCAGTGGCGCGCCTCGGCAACCGGCTACGCCGGCGACCCCAACGTCAAGACACCCCACCTCGACGCACTGGCGAAACAATCACTGGAGCTGACCCATGCCGTCGCCGTCCAACCGGTCTGCACCCCCTACCGCGCCTCACTGATGACCGGTCGCTACCCGACCTCGACCGGGATGTTCCTCAATGACATCCACCTGCCGGCCGAAGAACTCTGCATGGCCGAAATCCTGAGTCCTGCGGGCTACCACACCGGCATCATCGGTAAGTGGCACCTCGATGGACACGGCCGCTCGGCCTACATTCCTCCCGAACGACGCCAGGGATGGGAATACTGGAAAGTCGCGGAATGCGATCACAGCTACGCCCGCTCGCACTACTACACCGGCAACTCACCGGAAAAACAATTCTGGCCCGGCATCGATGCCGTCGCCCAAACCAAGGACGCCCAAGCCTTCATCCAGGAACAGGCCCGCAAGGATCAACCTTTCGTGCTGCTCATCTCCTACGGCGGACCTCACTTCCCCTACAAGGACGCCCCCGAAGAATTCTTGAAACTCTACCCACCGGATCAGATCCAACTGCCACCCAACGTGCCCGAATCGATGCTTCCGCTGGCACGCAAGCAAGCGCAAGGCTACTACGCGCTCTGCACCATGCTCGACCAGTGCATCGGCGACTTGCTCAAGACCATCGATGAAACCGGCATCGCGGATAAGAGCGTCGTCGTCTTCACCTCCGACCACGGTGAATCACTCGGTTGTCACGGCGTGAATCCCAACAACAAGCAGGTCGCCTGGAGCGAATCCGCCGCCGTCCCATTCCTCCTGCGCATCCCCGGCATCGAGGCACGCAAGGTCAACACCCCGCTCACCACCCCGGACATCCTGCCCACCCTGCTCGGCCTCTGCGGAGTCGACATCCCGCAAAGCATCGAGGGACAGAACCTCGCGGCTTCCCTGAAAAACGGCGAAAACCTGGACCGGGCAGCCCTCTACATGGGCATTTCACCATTCGTCGGCCCACCCGACGGATGGGGCCGACCCTACCGCGCCATCCGCACCCAACGCTATACCTACGCCCGCGACCTCAACGGACCCTGGCTGCTCTACGATGACCTGCAGGACCCGCACCAGATGAACAATCTGGTCGGCCATGCGGACTTCAAGCCCACCCTCGACGAACTCGACGCCCGCCTGAGCGCAGAATTGAAACGGATCAACGATCCCTTCCATCCGGGCGAATGGTACTACAAGCAATGGGGATTCCCATTCAGCGCGCACCGCAGCGCCCCCTACGGCGAAACCGTCAAAACCGTCTACACCCCTCGCCGCCTCAATCCAAAGCCCAATTGAAGCCTTGTAAATCGGCCGCTTTCCTTGTTAGCATGTGCGGGCCCCTCCCCCCTGGCCGGCACCAGCCCCGTCACCCATGGACCCCGAACTTGAACTCGATACCGAAACCCTGATCGACCACGGCAATCCGGTGCGTCAATTCTCGGTCATGCTGCCCAACCGCGTCGGCGCCCTGGCGGCATTGGTCAAAATGCTCCGCGGCGCGAAAATCGAAGTCATGGGACTCAGCGTCCAAGACTCCCGCGACGCCACCGTCGCCCGCATCATCCTATCGGACCCGGAAGCCGCAGAACAAATGTTCATAGAAAAAGGCATCCCCCACACGACCTGCGAAGTGGTGGTCGTCGCCTTCCGCGAATCCGGCCCCGAACTCCTGCAGTGCCTCGACACACTGATGATCGCGGAAACCAACATCGACTTCGCCTACGCCCTACTGCCCTCACCCGAACACCTGTCGATGCTCGCCCTGCATGTCGAGGACTACGAATTCGCCCTCGCCATCCTCCACCAGAGCGGATTCAAACTGATGTACCAGGCGGATCTGATCCGGTGAGGAATAAAGCTGAAATCTGAAAGCTGAAAGCTGAAATGATTCCTTCGAAATCGGCAGCACTCACCTCACCATCCTGATTTCTGCTTTCAGCTTTCAACTTTCAGCTTTATTCATTCCCCCCCATGACCGCCGCCATCATCGTCGCCGCCGGATCCAGCCGACGCATGGGCTTTGACAAGCTACTCGCGCCACTCGACGGCAAACCAGTGCTGCAACACAGCATCGAGGCCTTTCTCGCGGTGGATGAGATCCAGCAAATCGTTGTCGTCTGTCCCGAGGACCGTTGGTCGCAACTCGGCAAGTTACCGGGCAGCAAAGCCATCACTCGCGTCGACGGCGGCAATGAACGACAACACTCGGTGGAGAACGGATTGAATACCCTGCCACCCGGCATCACCCACGTCGCTGTTCACGATGGCGCGCGCCCGCTGGTCGCTGCGGATGACATCCGCCGCTGCATCAAGGCCGCCCATGCCTGCGGCGCCGCCACCCTCGCCCGCCGCGCCACCGAAACGATGAAACGTGCGGATGCCGACGACTTCTGCCTCGAGGCCGTCTGCCGCGAACACCTGTGGTCCATGGAAACCCCGCAGGTCTTTGAAATCGAGCGACTGCTTCAGGCCTACCGCCACGTCGCCGAGCAAGGCTTGCAGGTCACCGACGAAGTCTCCGCCCTGCAAGCGATCGGCCAACCCGTGAAATTCATCGAATCCCTGCAGCCGAACCTCAAGATCACCACCCCCGCCGACCTGCGCATCGCGGAGGCGATGCTCAGGATTGAAGATTGATGATTGAAGATTGGAGATTGATGATTCCCACTCGGCGACACCAACTCTTCCCCGTCCGCCAATAATCATTATTCAATATCCAATCCATGCGCCCTGCCACCTACGACTGGATGCAACTCCCGGAAGGCCCGCGCCTCGCGGTGGCGACACTCCCGCATTCCGAACTCGCCAGCCTGACGATCCACGTGCCGGCCGGCAGCCGCGATGAAGACCAACTTCCCACCGGCCTCGCCCACTTCCTCGAACACATGGCGTTCAAGGGCACCCCGACCCGCAGCGCCCGCCAACTGAGCATCGAAATCGAAAGCACCGGCGGCCAACTCAACGCCTGCACCTCGGAGGATCAGACGACCTACGAAGGCAAGGCGGAGGCGGAACAACTGCCGCTGCTGGCCGACATCCTGTGCGACATGGTCTGGCGCGCCAAACTGCCGGCCGAAGACATCCCGATGGAACGCGACGTCATCGGCGAGGAGATCGTGATGTACCGCGAAACCCCCTCGGACCACATCAGCGACCTCATCTCGCAAGCGCTCTGGGCCAACCACCCGCTCGGCCAGCCGATCTCCGGGTCGCTCGAATCGATCGCCCGCATCGATCAACCGGCATTGCTGCGCTTCCGCGATCAGCACCACTTCCGCAATGACCTGGTCATCGCCGCGGCCGGCCCGTTCAGCCTCGATGAAGTGCGCCGCGTCATCGAATCCCACCTGCCGTCGTCATTCCACCAGCCCGTCCCCTTCCGCCCCTTCGACCGCAACCAGGCGACCGTCAACCATCTCGTCGAATCCCGCGAAACCGACCAACTCCAGCTCTCGCTGGCCTGGCACACCAGCGGCCGCCACTCGGAGCAACGCCACGCACTGCGCCTGCTCAGCCTGCTGCTCGGCGAGAGCGCCAGCTCACGCTTATTCCTCCAACTGCGCGAGGATCGCGGCCTCTGCTACCAGATCTCCAGCGACACCTCACTCTACCACGACACCGGTGCCTTCGAAATCAATGCCGGCCTCGACCCCGCACGCCGCGACGAAGCGATCGACCTGATCCTCAAGGAAATCCACGACCTCGCCGACAAGGGACCAAACGAACAGGAGTTGCAACGCGCGAAACGACTCGCCATCGCCCACAGCAAACTCGCCTTCGAAAGCACCTCCGCCCACGCCCAATGGGCCGGCGAAGGCGTGCTCGACTTCGGCCACGTCCCATCGCGCGATGAATGGCGCGACAAGGTGCTGGCCGTGACCACGCATGACATCCTCGACGTCACCCGCGAGTGCCTCAGCACCCCACCCTGCATCGCCGAAATCCGCCCGGATTGAGTTACTTTAGCAATCCCAGTCACCCGATTAGGTTGGACGAACTTGCCGCCCCTGCTCTAAAAATCTGCCGATGGGTCGTATCCGATATACCAGCAAGGTGGATCAGATTGCCGCTGCCCTGCGCGAGGACATCGAACGCGGCAAGTGGACCAAGGAAATCCCCGGCCGCGAATCGCTGGCCTTGGATCTGGGCGCGAACCCGAAGACCGTCGAACGCGCGCTCCGCATCCTGCAACGCGAGGGCATGCTGCTGCCCCAAGGTCGCGGCCGCAACCGCCGGATCGCCTCACGCAAGGCGCGCAACCAGTCGCTGAAGATGACCTTTCTCATCTATGAGAAATCCGACCGCGTCCAACTCTACCACGACGAACTGATCCACCGCATCAACCGGTCGGGTCATATCGCCACCATCGCCGGCAAATCGATGTACGAACTCGGCATGAACCTCAAAAAGGTCACCAGCTACGTCAAATCCATCGAGACCGATGCCTGGGTCGTCTCATCCGGTCCACGCGACATCCTCGAATGGTTTGCCAAACAATCGACACCGGTATTCGCCGAGTTCGGCCGCAACAACGACTTGCCGATCCCATCGGTGAGCATCGACAAAGTGCCTGCCATGCAGCAGGCGGTCCGCAAGCTTGTCGCGCTGGGACACCGCCGCATCGTCATGCTCGCTCGCGAAGAACGACGCAAACCCACCCCCGGTGAAACCGAAAGGATGTTCCTCCAGGAACTCGAATCCCACGGCATCAAGACCGGCACCTACAACCTGCCGGAATGGCAGAACAACATCGCCGACTACCACCGCTGCCTGGATTCGCTTTTCAGCAAAACCCCGCCGACCGCCCTGTTCATCACCGAAGCCCCCCACTTCATGACCACCCTGCTCTACCTTTCACGCCGTGGCATGATGGTACCAAAGGACGTCTCGCTGATCTGCCACGACCCCGACCTCGCGTTCTCCTGGTGCGACCCGATGGCCACCCATTTCAGCTGGGATATCGGACCGGTCGCTCAATACGTGATGGCCTGGGCGGACCAGATCGCCGCCGGAAAAAACCCGATAAATCAAGGGTTTGTCCGCGCCGAGCTGGTCGGTGAAGGCACCATCGGCCCCGCCCCAAGGTAGGCAGCCGCCGACCACCGGCAGTCATCAGACGCGACGAATCAGCCGCTGACCTACCTGGTTACTGTTAGGTCATTCGATCCAATCCCGGTTCCTTGAGCTGCCTTCGGCGGATGGACTATCCGGGATGCTATGAAACCCACCCCCCCATGCTGCGCGCATACCAGCCCGGGAACCTCTGACCATCGGCAACACCTCGGCCGAATGGAAAGGAGCGTTTGCGGGATGCATCCGCCCCGCTTCCTTCAATCGATGATCGGCAGATGCCGCATCCTCCGCCAGACAATGACCCTGGCGCTCGGTCTGGCACTCGCGGCATTCAGTGGAGTGGCCGCTGGCACCACCCTCCTCGAAACCGGCTTCGAAGGGTCATCGAGCCTGCCATCCGGCTGGACCCAGAGCACGATCTCGGGAAGCGCCACATGGAAGGTCCAACAAGGAGGAGGAGGCGGCGGCAGCCACCCCGCAACCGCGCATGGCGGCACCAACAACGCGACTCTCTATGCGACAAACACCAGCGCGAACGAAACGCAACTCACCTCTACCGTCTTCAACTCCAACGGCTACACCAACATCACGCTGACCTTCTGGCACACCCAGGAACTCTGGTCGCCGGATCAGGACGAGTTGAAGGTCATGTTCAGCAGCAACGGCGGATCCACCTGGTCCCAACTGGCCCACTACACGACCAGCGTGTCGACCTGGACACAACAAACGATCAACATCCCGACCGCCAGCAGCAATAGCCGCATCGCCTTCATCGGCAATGCCAAGTACGGCTACGGCATTTGCCTGGATGACATCCAGGTGACCGGCATCCCATCGACCATTTCCGAAGTGTCCGTCAGCGCCACGGATGCCCAGGCGTCCGAAGCGGCTCAGGACCCCGGCACATGGACGATCACCCGCATTGGCAACACCACCAACGCACTGAGCGTGAATTTCACCCTCAGCGGCAATGCGACCGCCGGTAGCGACTACAACATCAGCCCATCCAGCCCGATCAGCTTCGCCGCCGGCGAAACCACAAAAGTGGTCACACTCACCCCCATCGACGATACGGTCAGCGGCGAGGGCAATGAAGTGGCCAAGCTCACACTCACTGCCGGCAGCGGCTACACCATCGGTAACGCCAGCAGCGACATCAGCATCTACGACGATGAAGGCTACGACCTGAACATCCTGGTCATCGGCTCAACCCACTCGTTCTCGGAAGCGGGGGAATCCGGAGCGGTCCACGAAGCTGCCTTCAACCCAACCACCATTGCCTCCAACCTGAAGAGCCTGCTCCTCGCCGACCCAGCCAATGCCGGATCCGTCAACGTCGCCTTCGAGGACGTCTATCGCACCAGCCTGCAACCCGTCATCGCTGGCGGCAACTCCAACACGGTTTACACCGAGGCCAATGCCACATGGATGACCTTCGAATGCTTCAGCCTGGCCCAGTATTTCATGTGGCCGGACGGCAAGGACGCCCGCATGGCCAACCTGCGCGGCGCGGCCGGAACCCAATGGGACTACATCGTGATTCTGGAGGATCCATATGTGCTCTCCAACTTCCCGGGCATGTATGCCGAAGCCGCAAAACTTTACCATGAAGAGATCTCCAAAGGAACCGCCCAACTGGTGCTGATGTCACAGTGGCCCAAGGCGGGATCCACCTTCACTGCCACCGCATTCAATGAACACGCCTTCCGGGTCGGCAAAAGCCTGGATATCAAGGTGGCACCCGCCGCAAAAGCGTGGAATGACCTCACCACCAAAGACACCTCCACCAGTCACCCGACCCCCAATGGAGCGTATCTGGCCGCGGCAACACTCTACAGCACCCTGACCACCCGCAATGCCAACAACTTTGTCAGCGGCACCTCCAACAAAGCGCTGACCCAACTGGCATACAACACCCTGCAAACGACCAATTCGTCGCCTCAATATTCGGGCATCTACTCGGAACCCAACAAGTTCCAGATGAAATACACCCGCAGTCGTCTGTTCATTGGCTCACAACAGGGCACCAGCACGGAAAACGGAATCTGGTACAATGGTGTCCTGCGCGCTGCCCATGCTTCCGGCGTCTGCTTCACCATCCCGAATAGCGTAAGCATCAATGTCTATCCGGTCGACTTCAACCTGGGCCGCGGCTACCTAGGGACCGAAAAATACTACATCGTCGACCCCACCAAATACTCACGCAGCTACGGTTTCCCCACCGGAGACAACTCGCAGACCAAAGGCGCGGAGACCATGCGTTACGGCATCGACAAACGGAACATCGGGGGCAGTTATGACCAGAACACCGACCTCGGCATCGCCTACAACATGCTGCGCCAAGGTGAAGTCGAACCGACCTGCGATGTCCGCGCCATTCCCATGCGCCTGTTGTGGTCGAAATTGCACCACCATGACCCGACCATTCCGGCGCATAAAGATCTATGGCACTTGAGCAACCAGGTCAACCGTGCTGCCGGCAGTTTTCTGTTCACCCTCAATACCGGCCGCTGCCCGATCGGCGATGAACCCACCCCTCAAGGCAGCACCGCATGGCAAGAATGGCTTGGCCAAAAAATCGGCTACGAAACCGCATGGCAAATGTCCCACATGACTTCCAGAGCACCTGGATTCCGCGTGATACCGACGACTGACAAACCTGAAACCGGTCATGTGGTCACGCCCACCTTCAGCCAGGGACTATCCGTGAAGTTCATCTATCCACCGAAGTCCAATGTCACTGTGAACGTCAGCGTGAGCGATCCCGCAGCAGGCACGATCAACACCAACAGCCTGACATTCACCCCTCAGAACTACAACGTGCCGCAGATCGTGACCGTCACCGGTGTCAATCGGGAGAACGGAGAATTCCCATTCCATGTGATCCTGACCACCTCATCCTCGGATGTCGTCTATGACGGCCATCGGGACGAGTGGGATTTCAGGAACAATGTGGTCGGCACCACCGGCAGCGTTCTGATCGGCGGCTGGGAAGGACCCAAACCCTTCACGCCCGACCAAGCGATCACCAGTGACAACATTCCCACCAGGGCAAGCAATACCCCACTGCAAAGCCCGACACTGGAGGGCAAGGTGACCGCCGTGCTGACCATCGACAACGGCACCAATATCGGAGCAACAGGCTCGCTCAACCATCCATTGAATCAGAGATACCTCTGGGGCTCCGCCAATCTGGACGTGAAGCCGGATGACATCACCAGCACCATCATCTACCGCTCGGGCGCTCCCTACGTATTGAACCTCACCGTCACCAACAACCACCCCAGCAAGGATCTGCGCCTGGATGCCATCCACTGGATCATCAGCCGCGCCTCATCCACCGCACCCACACAGGTGTCCGTAGGCTACGCGAATGGCGATTTGAGCGATACCCCGGGCGCCAACACCGTGGTGACCATCACCACCGGCAGCCAACACAACGTCAACCTCTCGACATTCCTATCCGATCGGATCCTGTTCCGTGGCCAAAGCGCCACCTTCACCTGGACACCAGACCCCACGCAGTTCACCGGCACCAACCCAACCCTGTCCGTCGACAACTTCGCCATCTCAGGGAACCTGATCCCAAGCAGCTCGCCCAACCGCGCTCCAACGGCCGATGCCGGCAGCGATCAAACCGTCTATCTGGGCGCCCCCATTCTGTGGACACCGGCGAGCATCCCCACCGTGGCCTGGTACGATGCGGCGGATTCGGGCAGCGTGTGGGCGGACACCGCAGCCACCATACCGGCCACCACCAAAGTGGCCCGGTGGAATGACAAATCCGGCAACGGACGCCATGCCATTCAAGCCATCACCACCCAACAGCCCACCTACCAGACAAGCGACTCGCTTGCCAACAGCAAGCCCTCGATCGGGGATCCGTCAGCGGTCGGCTCCATCGGCCTGGACACCCCTTCGCTCTCGGCAAAGAACATCTACGCCGTCGTATATTACAAGGATGGCGCGGACTCCAGCTTCGATGGCTACTCCACCCTTCTGTCCGGTCCTGCAGCCAACGGCCTGTACCGCATCATGGGCACCCAGAACTCGGCCAACTTCATCGGCTCCGCGCATTTCAATGATGCGGGCACCTACAAGAATGGCTCCTCGACCAATTCCTTGAATGGCGCCCTCACCATGCCTCTCTCACTCTTCAAATTCAAGGCAAGCAGCACCCGTACCCAGATCTACTCACTGGGATACAACAAGCTCTCCAATGACCGCGACTGGCAAGGCGCGTATTGCGAGTGGATCTTCACCGATGGCTCCGAAGATGCCGCCACAGAAGCGATGATCGAAGGCTATCTGGCTCACAAGTGGGGACTGAAAGGCAAGCTGCCTTCAACCCATACGTATGCGAATCAAGCACCCGGAATGCGGGTCGCGACCGCCATCCTCGACGGCTTCACCAGCGATCCGGACGGCGACACCCTCACCACGACATGGACTTTGAACAGCGGCTCCGGACCGGCCATGATCACCAACCCCCTTGTCGAGGACACCACCGCGACCTTCAACACGGCAGGCACCTATGAACTGCAACTGGACACCGCAGATCCATGGGAGGGTCTTGCAAGCGATACGGTGACGATTCATGTGGTCGCATCCATCGCTTACGACGACTGGAAGCTGGACACCTTCGCCAAGCCCTTCACGAATACCACACTCAGCGGCAACCCGGACGGCGACCCCTTCACCAACCTGCAGGAATATGCCTTCGGCCTCGACCCAACCAGCCCGCTCAACCAAGCACTCAGCTATGTCCAGAATGGTGATCTCACCAGAACCGGCGCCCCTATCCTTACCAAAAATGGCAACAACTACTGGGCGACTTTCACCCGCCGCCGGGATCATGCCGCTGTCGGCCTGACCTATGCGGTGGAATTCAGCGCCGACCTCAAACTGTGGACGGCAAGCAACCTCACCCCGACAACCCTGACCTCCTCATCCGCACCAGGCGATTACGAAGCGGTCACCGTCCCCTACCCGGATCTGGTTCCAATCAGCGGAAGTCTCGAACAACGCCAGCCGAAATTCTTCCGCGTGAGTGTCGAGGACAACTGATCGCGCGATTCTTTTTGATTAACGAATCGTCCATGGGCGGATATGAACACGGTCAGGCTGGCTCCACGCCGGCTGACCCCATCCCATGGCATTCCCTCCCTTCGGCACCCAACACCTGCTCACACTCGCGGTCGGCTTCAGCCTGACCGCACTGCTGATCCTCGGCGGTCGCCGCGGCGGCCTCGCCCGCAAGTGGAGCTGCGGCATCCTGGTGTTCATCAACCTGACCGCCTGGCCATTCAATCTCTATGCCTGGAATTCGCTCGGCGTGAACCTGCCGCTCGACAACTTCCTCCCACTGCACCTCTGCGACATCGCCGCCTTCATCGCCGGCCTCGCCCTGCTGCTGCGCCAGCGCACACTGGCGACACTCACCTACTACTGGGGACTCGCCGCCACCATCCAGGGACTCATCACCCCGGCACTCAGCCACGGATTTCCCACCCTACCGTTCTTCTCGTTCTTCCTCCAACACTTCGCCATCGTCGCCACCGCCCTCTACCTGCCGCTGGCCGACGGTTGGCGACCCAAGCACCCACTGTGGAAATGCATCCTGCAGGTGTACGGCTGGTCGCTCGTCTATCTGGTGTTCTCATTGATCGCAAATGCGATCCTCGGCACCAACTTCGGCTTCTCGATGCATCCGCCGTACAACCCGTCGCTCATCGACCACCTCGGCCCTTGGCCATGGTACTTGTTCTCGATGCAGGCGATCGCGATCGTCGCCTTCACCCTACTCTCGCTGCCCTTCGCCTTCAGCAAGAAGCCAAAGCCATCCAGCTGAGCCAAACGGCACGTAACTCATGCAGGTAGCGCCCTCTCGCCGAGAGGGCATGACGCGATCTAGGCCATTGCCTGCGCCCTTCCACCTGCGCCCTTCGGTTCTACGATGCGACAGGCCGGGCGTCGCTCCGTGGCGGCGGTTTCCAACGGCCATGCCCACACGATCACCCATCCCAAATTCCGAGGATTGAAAAGTCGTTCATAGGATTAGCCCAAGAATTACAGAATGCATCAGAATGATTTGGAAACGATTCCCACCACTTCTTCATCCGCGTTCATCCGCGTTCATTTGATCCCGCCTCCGGCGGTCCCCTACGGGCATTTCGCTTCGCTCATGTCCATGTCGCATCCGCTCCATAGTGGTTCAATTTCTGTTTCAGAATCATTGACACACCTCATCCCACACAATCACCGGACCAACTGATAGCGCCCCTGGCTCACCACCATCTTCGGTGGGGCCTTCCATTGCTCAAACCGGTCATAACCCACCCTCAGATCCTGCCAGAACGCATTCCACTCGGACTTCGAATGGCTCTCGCAGTTCTCATTGGTCATGCGAAACGGAAACACATGCACCGGCACCGCCCGCTGACCATTGCTCAACGCCGCATGCACCAGAGTGTAGATCTCCTCGATCTTCTTGTCGGTCATCGCAAAACACCCGATCGATACCCGGCTGCCATGCACCATGATCGCACTGCCCGTGCGCTGCTTCGCGCGATCATAGGCATTCGGATAGCCGATGTTGAATGCCAGATGGTAGTTGCTGTTCGGATTCATCTGGCGTGGCACCACCTCGTAAAACCCTTCGGGCGCCTGATGATCACCCTCACGCTGCTTGGGCCCCAACTTACCCGACATCGCCGCCACCCGGTAGGTCCTGAACAACTCATACACCACCCCTTTCGCCACCCACAGCTCCAACTCCCGCTCTTCCTTGAAGATCCGGATGAACACGGGCGAACCATACTTCAAACCCTTGGCCTCCAATGCCGGAATCAGATACGGCGCAACCCGACCCACCGCCTCTTCCGATCGCGAACTCGATGGCACCCGCTGCGCCGAGAACACCGGCACCTGGGCGTGCTTGTGCACATCAGCCGCATTCGCCTGCTTCAGCGCCTCGCGATCCTTAGCGTCCTTGATGCGCCAAGCAACGAACACGACAAGACCAACGGCCACCAAGCCGATGATTGCATATCGCCACACCCCACGCATGAGCGAAGCCTAGTCGACGGCCTGACATTTCACCACCCGAAAAGTGCAATACAAAGCTCAGGCTCGACATCAAAACCAGGTAGGGACGAGCGGCTCGCTCGTCCGTGGCCTCAGATAGCGCCGTGTGGCCCAGACCACACCCCGGCAAAGCAAACGAAAAACAAAACGGAACATCTGCCTCACTTCGACATTCAATTGCTTCTTTACACACAGCAACGGACGAGCGGGCCGCTCGTCCCTACCATCTCCTCGCTCTGCACTGCCGTCTCGATTCGTCTTGGGCCGGCACCACCTCACTTCCATGTTCGATGTCTTGACCGCCATAGCCCAAAGGGCGTCGGCGGTTCGATGTTCATCCCCCCATCTTCTCCACCAATCGCGCACCCAGTTCACTGACTTCCGCCTGCAACTTGGCGTCGGTCAACTCACCATCCTCATCCATCAGTTCGTGCACCTTCGCCACGGTCACCTGGGTGCTCAGCACCTCGATACGGATGTTCTCCAACTGCTGACGCAACAGGTGCAGTCCACGGCTTCCTCCCAAACCACCGGGAGACCCCGCCAGAATCGCCGCCGTCTTCCCCTTCAACACCGACAAGGGCGGCTCGTCTTTATCCGTCGCCCGCGACACCCAGTCGATCACATTCTTCAATGCCGCACTGATCCCACCGTTGTATTCCGGCGAAGCGATCAACAGACCCTCGTGCTCGCCAAACAGCTTCTTCAACTTCGCCGCGTTCTCGGGCATGCCCTTGGCCTTTTCCAGATCCTCATCGAACAAGGGCAGCGGATAATCCCGCAGGCGGATCAAGGTCACCTGCGCACCGGCACCGCGCGCTCCACGCGCCGCGATCGACACGAGTTGATGGTTGTAGGACGCCTGGCGAAGGCTGCCGGAAAAAGCGAGAATGCGTTTGCTGCTCATGGTCGTTCAGGATGGGAGTTTCGGGTAATCGAGATAGCCGGTGGGGCCTTGCGCGTAAAATGTGTTGGGATCCGGCGTGTTCCACGACGCCTGCCGCCTGATCCGCTCGGGAAGATCGGGATTGGCAATCGACGGCACTCCGAAGGCCACGGCGTCCGCCTGACCGCTGGCAATCACCTCCGCCGCACTCTGCGCGTCGAACTTCTCATTGGCAATGAACACGCCGCCGAATGCCTGCTTCATCTCCGGACCGATGGCCGGGCGGTCATGCGATTCACGCGCACAAATAAACGCAATGCCAAGCCGACCGAGCTCGGCAGCCACATGCAGGAACAAAGGCTTCGGATTGGAATCCCCCATGTCATGGGCATCCCCGCGGGGTGCCAGATGCACACCGACACGCTCCACACCCCACTCGTCCACCAACACCTGCACCACTTCCAACAACAAGCGCGCCCGATTCTCGATCGATCCACCATACGCATCCTCACGACGGTTGGTCGAATCCTGCAGGAACTGATCAATCAGGTATCCATTCGCCGCATGCAATTCGACACCATCAAATCCCGCCAGCTTGGCGTTGCGGGCCGCCTGACGGTAGGCCTCGACCACTCCGGGAATCTCGTCGAGCGCCAACGCACGCGGCGCAACGAATTCCTTCTGCGGCCGCACCAAACTGACATGCCCCGCCGGCTTCACCGCACTCGCCGATACCGGCAACTCGCCATTCAGATAGATCGGATCCGACACCCGCCCGACATGCCACAACTGGCAAAGGATCGTGCCACCCTCACGGTGCACCGCCTCGGTCACCAATTTCCACCCTTCCACCTGCTCCTCCGACCAGATCCCCGGCGTATCCGGATAGCCAACCCCCTGCGGACAAACCGACGTCGCCTCGCTGAGGATCATGCCGAAACCCGCACGCTGGGCGTAATACTCAGCCATCATCGCGTTGGGTACACGCCCCTCGGATGCCCGGCAACGCGTCAACGGCGCCATGATCACCCGATTGGGCAACTGCAATGCCCCCACCTGCAAGGGCTCGAACAAGGGATTGGTCATGCCGCACACGAACACAGGTGGCCGGATTGTCAAGGACCTGTAGCGAAGGAGAAACCCCGTCGCACGCATCAAGCCCGACATTGCCCACCCCCCACCGCCGTGATAGGAATCACCCGATGCACTTCATCCATCGACTGGCCCTCACCATCGGCGCATTGCTCATGCTCAGCAACCCGCTGCTGGCCGACGGCAAGGTGTATGTCAAATTGGAGGAAATCCCCACCACCATCCCCTACCAACGCGCGGCCATCTTCTTCGATCAGGGAAAACAAACCCTGATCCTGCAGAGCCAATACGAAATCCCCGGCAAACCGAAAGACGCTTCGATGGCATGGATCGTCCCGGTCCCCTCGGTGCCCGACATCGCCTCCTGCGACGCCGATATCGTCAACATGGATCCGTTCCTGCGCTTGGACCTCCGCACCAGACCGAACGTCACCCGCATCAGCGACCTGCTGGTCCTCACCTGGCTCGGCATCACCGCCCTCACTCCACTCCTCTATGTCGCCTCCAAACTGATCAAGCACGCATCCTTCCAACGCTTCATCAAACGCATCGAAAACCCGCTCGCCATCTTTGTGCTCGGCGGAGTGGTATTCATGTTCGCCTCCTTCTTCTTCGCTAGCGCAGGAGTGAAAGGCGGCAATGTGGAAATCATCAGCGCGGCAAAAACCGGCATCCACGATGTCCAAGTGATCAAGGCCGACAAAGCCGCCGATCTCATCACCTGGTTCAACGAAAACGGCTTCCAATCCGGCCCTGAGGATGAAGCCGCGATCCAATCCTACATCGACCGCGGCTGGTGCTTTGTCGCCAGCCGGATCGATCCGATCCAGGATGCCAAGGACCACAGCAAGGTCTACAGCCACCTGCTTGCCCCGCTGATCCTGACCTTCGACACCCCGCATCCGGTTTATCCCACCGCCCTCACCGCCACCGGCGGATACGAAACGGAAATCCTGATCTACCTCGCCACCCAAACCCCCTACGCCACCAATGCCCCGATTAAGCTGCGAGGCCACCGCAACAGCATGGATGAAATCGGCTACTACACCGGCACCACCGAACAACCGGAGTCCATGAAGCAACACAGCTTCCGGTTCCAACACCTGACGAAATACAAAAGCACCCTCACCCCATCCCAAATGGCCACCGACATCGAATTCCAACCAGGCCAGGAAATCCCTGACTACCACGAGCATGCGTTCGGCTGGTGAGCATGCACCCTGGGACCGCGGGCTTTCAGCCCGCTTCATCAAGCCCTGCACCATGCCAAGACCGAAGGACTGACACTTCAGCATGATCAGTTGCATGAATAGCAATACAAAGCACCTAACTGGAAGCTTGAAGTTAAGATTGATTTCGATTAAATATCTCCCCCATAGCACTAAACACCAAGATAGTGAAAGTCTTATTCATCCACCAAAGAATACAGATCATTCCAATCAGCGCATTACTGGCAACATGTCTCATTTGTTCTTGTGGCTCTGATAAGCGTGATGGGCATTGCCCGGATCCTGATAGTCACCTCAGCGATCAGGATCTCAAATGTAGATTTATCGAGAAAGTGGGTGAATTTGGTAAACTTTCAAATCGCCCAACCACTATTGAGGATGATGGCCTTCGTGAAAGAATCGATAATGAGATCAACCATATCATGGAGAGGGCTGGATCAGACCGTTTTGATTCATGGCTGCTCGAAATGGCCAATCACAACAATGCATATGCGCAGTTCTGGTTAGGCTTTGATAACGAGAAGAAATCGTATAGCGGACCCAATGAGCTTTATATTGAGCGCCAAAAAAGCGCTTTGCATTGGTATAATAAATCAGCCCAAAATCATTATGGTCCTGCTTATGGAGCATTGGGAAACGCATATGCCAATGGCGTTGGAATTGCCGAGCCAGACATGACCAAGGCAATTACCTGGCTTGAGAAAGGCGCTGAGTGGGGTGATGTTGATTGCGAATTGCAATTGGCAGAAATGTATTCGCAGACTGATTCAGCTGTAAAAGATTTGGAAAAGGCTGCTTTTTGGTATGAGAAAGCTGTTTCAAAAAGAGCCAACCTGAAGGCACTGATGTATTTGGGGAATGCCTACATGAACGGATCAGGCGTCGCGGAGGATCCGCGCTCCGCATACAAGTGGTTTCTATTCGCCAAACACGAAGGCAGTGATATCGCCGCTCAAAAGGCTTTGGATCTATCCAAAAGCCTCAATGAGGAACAAATACAATGGGCAAAAAATCAACTCGATACATGGAAAGCGTCTTTTAAGGATACGGGCAGGTGATCATTATGCAGCACACATTTCTAATTATTGCACAGTGACCGTATTCGCCTGACATGCCCCACATCTCGCCCGTTACCACCGTGCTGTCAGATTGCGTAATAGCAAAGGCCGTTTTGAGACAGTTGTAAGCGGTTGTGCCGGCACCTAGAGACAGAATTCGAACATCGAACATCGAACGCCCAACATCGAACATCGAAGTGAAGATGAGGCGGTGAAATCGATACGTCCTACCCGCCTCACTTCGACGTTCAGTTTCGACGTTCGATGTCTTGACCGCCATAGCCCGACGGGCGTCGGCGGTTCGATGTTCTGTCTGTCCAGAGCGTCGTCCTTGCTGCCACATATCCTCACCAAACATACAATCCGTGTAATCTGTGGTTAAAACCAATGACAAAGCCCAATCCATGCCACAGGACATCTATTCCATCCTCCTGCCTCTCAATCCGCGTAATCCGTGTAATCTGTGGTTAAAACCCAATGACAAAGCCCAAGCCAAGCCAGAGAACATCTGCAACACCCACCACCCCATCCCCGTATTCCTTTCGTGATCCGGCATCGTAACCACTGGTTGATCTCCCTGTTGCTCTGCGCAGCCGGCATCCGCTTGTTGCATGCCGCCACGGACCCGTGGGATTTACCCCCGATCCGCTACAGCGAAACCACGGCCACCGACGCGATCGCCACCCTGCAGAAGGAACTTGAGGCGAATCCACAACTGCTCAACGGCCTGAGCCCCCTTGACCGCCTCCGCTTCATCCTCAAGCGCCTGGACATCCCGGAAGAATCCCAAATCCTCATCTTCTCGAAAACGAGCAAACAAAACCCGCTCATCACTCCGACCAACCCGCGCTCGATCTTCTTCAACGAACACGCCTATGTCGGCTATGTCCCCGGCGGCCACATCGAGGTGATCAGCCACGACCCGCAACTCGGACCGGTCTTCTACCTGATCGAAAACCCGCCCAGCGACGCGATTCCAGCCATCCATCGCCAGCACGCGGATTGCTTTTCCTGCCACGGCACCGCCCGCACCGAATCCGTCCCCGGCGTGCTTGTCCGCTCGGTGTATCCCGATGCCAACGGTCAACCGATCCTCACCCTAGGCAGTCATCTGACGACCCACTCGAGCCCGATCCCCGAACGCTGGGGCGGCTACTATGTCACCGGCACCAGTTCGCTTCCCCACCTCGGCAACCGGACATTCACCGAAGATCAAGAACCCGATGCGACCGCCATGCCTCCCAGCTACCGCACGCTCGATGGAGTCATCAACACCCGCCGCTACCTGCGACCGACCAGCGACATCGTCGCGCTGATGGTTCTCGAACACCAATGCCGGATGCACAACCTGCTCACCGCAGCCCGCATGAACCACCAGCGCTACCAATGGCTGCGCCAATCGCTGCACCCGGGTGCAGACACCAGCGATCCGGACAGCCAGCAGCACATGCAATACGCCGCGCGCCAGATCGTCGACGCCCTGCTCTTCACCGACGAGGCCCCGCTCGGCGCCGACGGCATCAGCGGCGACCCCGCCTACCAAACCGCCTTCACCAAACGCTACCCGCGCAGTCGTGACGGCCGTTCACTCGCCGATTTCCGCCTCTACGACCGCCTGTTCAAATACCCCTGCTCGACGATGATCTACGCGCCGGCCTTCCAAGCGCTGCCCGATCCGCTCCGCAAGCTGGTCCTCACACAGTTGAAACAAGCGCTCGAATGCGCCCCCAGCCCGGACCACCACCCCCACATCCCCGCCAGCACCCGCAGCAAAATCCTCAGCATCCTCGCCGACACCCTGCCCGAATGGCCAGGAAAGCAGCACTGAGCCACTGAAATAGCGGCTTTTGCATCCATAACCCGACCGCAATCCAAGATCGATTGCACCGCAACTTTCCCCATCCGCGTCCATCTGCGTCCATCCGTGGTTCAAAAACCCAAAAATCGTCATAACCATTTGATTTTCACTTCACCCGGGGCGATTGGCCCTCTAGACAATCGCCCCGACATGGCCAATCTCCCTACCCGCCCAGGCAAACTGATGGCCGCGAATCGCGGCGAAATCGCGATCCGCATTTTCCGCGCCGCCAACGAGTTGCGCCTGCGAACGGTGGCCATCTATGCCGAAGAGGACCGCTTCTCGATCCACCGCTTCAAGGCGGACGAAGCCTACCAGCTCGACGCCTCGAAAGGCCCGGTCGGCGCCTACCTCGACGTCGAAGGGATCGTCGCCCTCGCCAAACAGAAGGGCGTGACCATGATCCACCCGGGATACGGCTTCCTCTCGGAAAACGCCGCCTTTGCCCGCGCCTGCGCCCGCGAAGGGATCACCTCCATCGGCCCCTCGCCGGAATTGCTCGAAAACATGGGCGATAAAACCGCCGCCCGCGCGCTGGCCCACCAGTTCAAGGTGCCCACCCTGCCCGGCACGGAAAACCCGGTCACCGATCCCGACGAGGCACTCTCGATCGCCCAGCAGATCGGTTTCCCTCTGATCATCAAAGCCGCCTTCGGTGGAGGCGGCCGCGGCATGCGCGTCGTCGAGAAACCATCGCAACTGCCCGACCTGCTGGCCGAAGCCCAGAACGAAGCGCTCAACGCCTTCGGCAACAAGGCGGTCTTCCTCGAACGCTACATCAAGCGCGCCAAGCACATCGAAGTGCAGATCCTCGGCGACCAGCACGGCAATGTCGTCCACCTCTACGAACGCGATTGCTCGGTGCAACGCCGCTACCAGAAGGTGGTCGAAGTGGCACCGGCCATGGAACTCGACCCGAAGGTGCGCAAGGAACTGTGCGACGCCGCCGTCGCCCTGGCCAAGGGCATCGGCTACAACAACGCAGGCACCGTCGAATTCCTCTACGACATGGACACCTGCGAGTGGTTCTTCATCGAAATGAACCCGCGCATCCAGGTGGAACACACGGTGACCGAGTGCGTCACCGGCGTCGACCTGGTCCGCTCGCAGATCCTCATCGCCGGCGGCACCTCGATGTTCGACGAAGAAGTCGGCATCCCGCAGCAGGACCAAATCCCCTGCAACGGCTTCGCCATCCAATGCCGGATCACCACCGAAGACCCAGCGAAGAATTTCGCCCCCGACTACGGCCGCATCCTCAACTACCGCTCGGCCGCTGGCTTCGGCATCCGCCTCGACGCCGCCTCCGGCGACGCCGGCTCGGTCGTCACCCCCTACTACGACTCGATGCTGGTCAAACTGACCGCCATGGGCCGCAACTTCAAGACCGCCTGCGAACGCATGGACCGCGCACTGCGCGAATTCCGCATCCGCGGGGTGAAGACGAACATCCCGTTCCTCGAGAACATCATCGCCGACGACACCTTCCGCTCAGGTCAGGCACACACGAAACTGATCGATACCAAGGAGGAATTGTTCCGCTTCAAACTGCGCCGCGACCGCGCGACCCGCACGCTGTCGTACCTGTCCAACATCACCATCAACGGCAACCCGTCGACCAAAGGTTGGAAACCCTCCACCATCATGACCCCGGCCCACGTGCCGGACTCGCTGGTCATCGAACACCACGCGCAAACCCCGAAAGGCAGCCGCGATGTGCTGCTCGAACTGGGACCGGAAAAATTCGCGAAGTGGATCCTCGATCAGAAGCGCTTGCTGATCACCGACACCACGCTGCGCGACGCCCACCAGTCGCTCATCGCCACCCGCATGCGCACGCATGACATGCTGCGCGTCGCCGAAGCGATCGCCCACCGCACACCCGAGTTGTTCTCGCTGGAAATGTGGGGCGGCGCCACCTTCGACACCGCCATGCGCTTCCTCTCGGAGTGCCCATGGGAACGCCTGCGCCGACTGCGCGAAAAAATCCCCAACATCTGCTTCCAGATGCTGTTCCGCGGCAGCAATGCCGTCGGCTACTCGAACTACCCGGACAACGTGGTCGCCGGCTTCGTCAAGCACGCCGCCGACTCCGGCATGGACATCTTCCGCATCTTCGACTCGCTCAACTACCTGCCCAACATGCAGGTGGCCATGGAAGCCGCCCGCAACCACGGCAAGGTGCTGTGCGAAGCCGCAATCTGCTACACCGGCGACATCAATGACCCGAAGCGCGACAAATACAGCCTCAAGTATTACGTCGAGAAAGCCAAGGAGGTCGAGAAGATGGGTGCCCACATCCTCGCCATCAAGGACATGGCCGGCCTGTGCAAGCCGCTGGCTGCCAAGAAACTCGTCAGCACGCTGAAACAGGAGATCGGCATCCCGATCCACTTCCACACCCACGACACCTCGGGCCTCAACGCGTCGTCCGTCCTCAGCGCCAGCGAAGCCGGCGTCGACATCGTCGACCTGGCCATCGCCTCGATGTCGGGATCCACCTCGCAACCGAACCTCAACTCGGTCGCCTCGGCACTCGCGGGCACCGAACGCGATCCGGGACTCGACTTCGACTCGCTCAACGAGTTCTCCGACTACTGGGAGGAAGTGCTGCACTTCTACAAACCCTTCGACTCCGCCCCGCGCTCCGGCACCGCCGAAGTCTACGAACACGAAATGCCCGGCGGCCAATACACCAACCTCCGCGAACAGGCGAATGCCATGGGCCTCGGCCACCGCTGGCGCGAAATCGCCCGCACCTACGCCGAAGTCAACCAACTGTTCGGCGACATCGTCAAGGTGACGCCCTCATCCAAAGTGGTCGGCGACATGTGCATGTTCCTCGTCACCCGCGGCATGAAGGCGAAAGATGTCCTCGACCTCAAACCCGGCACCGTCGACTTCCCGGAATCGGTCATCGACATGCTCTCCGGCGGCCTCGGGCAACCGGACGGCGGCTGGCCGGCCGATGTGCAGAAGATCGTCCTCGGCAACAAGAAGGCGACCACCAAACGCCCGGGCGAATTGGCCGAACCAGTCGACCTCGACGCCACCCGCGCGCAACTCGCCAAACAACTCGGCCGCACGGCAAGCGAAGACGACCTCTACTCGCACCTGATGTATCCACAGGTGTTCAAGGACTTCACCAACTTCCGCCTGAAATACGACGACCTCAGCGGCCTGCCCACACCGGCCTTCTTCTACGGCCTGCAGATCGGTGAGGAAATCGAAGTGGAAATCGACCCCGGCAAGGTGCTCATCATCAAGCTGATCTCGATCGGTGAACCGGACGACGCCGGTCAACGCACGCTGTTCTACGAACTCAACGGCATGCCGCGCGAATCCACCGTCGCCGACAACTCGCTCAGCGCGACCTCACCGAAGGCGCGCGCCAAGGGCGACCCGAACGACCCGGCCCACGTCTGCGCGCCCATGCCCGGCATGGTCTCGGAAGTGGCCGTCGAAATCGGCCAGGAAGTCAAAGCCGGCGACAAACTGATCGTCCTCGAAGCGATGAAGATGCTCACCACCGTCAGCGCCAGCGCCGACGGCGTGGTCTCCGAACTGATCGTCGGCAAAGGCGACAGCGTCGACAGCGACGACCTGATGGCCCGCCTCACCCTCGCCTGACCACTCGCCAGCAAGCGCGGCTCGGGCCGCCTGACTGACCAGCCCCATTTCCAGCCTGTGGATCCCATCACCTACTACAACCGCCACACCCAACGCCTCGAAACCGAGCAGGTGTACGGCGAAGGATTCCTACAGTGGACCTACGGCAACCCGCTCGGCGCGCTCGCGCTGCACGGATTCGTCAAGCGGCCGTTCTTCTCCGCCTGGTACGGCAGCCGCATGAGCACCACCCAGTCGGCCGCACGCGTGGAACCGTTCATCGCGAAATACGGCCTCGACCGCAGCGAGTTCCTCGACGCCACCAATAGCTACCTCAGCTTCAACGAGTTCTTCTACCGTCGCCTGAAACCCGACGCCCGCCCGATCGATCCCGACCCGTCGAGCGTCGTCTTTCCCGCCGACGGCCGCCACCTCGGATTCGCCAAGGCCTCGGCCATCGACGGCGTCTTCGTCAAAGGCCAACGCTTCGACCTCGGGCAACTGCTCGGCGACGACTCCCTCGCGTCCCGCTATGCCGATGGCACACTGGTGCTCTCCCGCCTGTGCCCGGTCGACTACCACCGCTTCCACTTCCCCGCCGCCGGCACACCAGGCAAAACCCGCCTGATCAACGGCCCGCTGTTCTCGGTGTCACCGATCGCGCTGCGCCGCCAACTGTCCTACCTCTGGCAGAACAAACGCACGATCACCCGGCTGCAATCCGACACCCTGGGCACCGTGCTCTGTCTGGAAATCGGCGCAACCTGCGTCGGCTCGATCCAGCAAACGTTCAAGGAAAACCATCCGGTCGCCAAGGGCGACGAAAAAGGCTACTTTGCCTTCGGCGGCTCCTCGACCATCACGATCTTCGAGCCAGGCAGCGTGACGCTCGAAGACGACCTGCTCGATCACTCGTCCCGACAAACCGAACTCTACGCCCGCATCGGCAGCCGCATGGGCCGCTGCAACTGACCACCTTGCCATGACCGAATACCAGGAATCCCTCCCCGGCCGCGCCAAGGAACTGCTGTCACCGGCAATCCAGGGCGAACTCTCGCCACAGGAAGGCATCACGCTCTACAAACAATTCCTCAAGAGCGAGGAGCAGCGGATCATGGAACTCCACCGCGCCGGCGCCGGTGGCATCGAAACCGCCACCAACCGGGCGGCAATGATCGACACGCTGCTGGCCACCATCGTCGGCGTCATCCGCAAAGGCGCCCCGGAGGACGCCGCATTCGCACTGGTCGCCGTCGGTGGATACGGCCGCAGTCTGCTCAATCCACGCTCCGACATCGATATCCTGTTCTTGCTGCCCCGCGCATCGAACAAGATCTCCAAAACCCTCAAGGACCGCATCCAGAACATCCTCTACTGCCTGTGGGACATGGGCTTCAAACTGGGCCACGCCAGCCGCTCGATCGGCGAGTGCCTCGAACAAGCGAAACTCGATCAGGAGAACAAAACCGCCCTGATGGATGCCCGGCTCATCACCGGTGACAAGGAGCTCTTCGCCCAGTTCCAGACGAAATTCACCAAGGAGTGCATCGACAAGGGACAGGAGGCGTTCTTCGACCTGCGCCGTCAGGATCTCAAGAGCCGCCACGAGAAATACTCGCACACGGTCTTCCTGCAGGAACCCAACGTGAAGGAAAGTTGCGGCGGGATGCGCGATTACCAATCGATCCAATGGATCGCCCGCGTCAAGACCGGCAGCAGCAGCCTGCAGGATCTGGTCAAAAACAAGATCATCACCGCCGCCTCCTGCTCTGAACTCGAAGAAGCCTACGACTTCCTCCACCGCGTGCGCAACGAACTCCACTACCACACCGGCAAGGGCACCGACCAACTCACACTCATGCTCCAAGGCGTGGTCGCCACCGCATTCCAATACCCGCAACGCAACATCCTGCGCTCGACCGAAGCGTTCATGCGCGATTACTACCGCCACACGCGCCACATTTACCAGCACACGACCTCGCTGATGGAAACCTTCGAGATCGAACGCGAAACGGAAAAGCAATCCGGCTTCCGCTCGTTCCTCACCTTCCGCCGCCGCAACCGCGAGGAATTCGACGGCTTCATCGCCCGCGACGGCCGACTGTTCCCCGCCCACCCGGAAATCTTCACCGAAGACCCGACGCGCCTGATGCGCCTGTTCCAACACTGCCAGGTGCGCGCACTGAAACTCAGCCCACCACTGCGCCGACTGATCGCCCAACACTGGGAGGATATCGACCGGCCGTTCCGCTACCTCAAGGCGAACCGGCTGATCTTCCAATCGATCCTCGAACGCAAAGGCGAGGTCGCCCGCATCCTGCGACTGATGCACCGGATCGGCTTCCTCGGCCGCTACCTGCCGGAATTCGGCGCGCTCGACTGCCTCGTCCAACACGAGTTCTTCCACCGCTACACCGCCGACGAACACACGCTGCGCTGCATCGACCAACTCGACGCCCTCGTCAGCAGCGAGGAGCCACGCCAACAGGTGTTCAAGCGCCTGTTCCATGAGATCCGCGACCCCTACGCGCTCTACCTGGCGATGATCCTCCACGACACCGGCCGCGCCGAAAACGTCCGCGAACACATCGACGGCTCCGCACTGCTCGCATCTCGCCTCTGCAATCGGCTCCAGATCACCGGCGAACGCCGCCGATTGATCATGTTCCTCGTCGACAACCACCTGACGTTCTGGCGCACCGCCACCACCCGCAACCTCGACGACCCGGAAGTCATCGCCGAATTCGCCGCCATCGTCAAAACCCCGTCGAACCTCGACGCCCTGTTCCTCTTCACCTACGCCGACTCCAACGCCACCTCGCCGGAATCATGGAACGGCTGGAAAGAGACACTCATGCTCCAACTCCACGCCGCCACCCGCAGCTTCCTGGAAAAAGGACGGCAGAAATACGCGGAACAACTCGACGCCGACCGCAAGGCGCTGCGCGACGAAGTCATCTCCATGATGCGCGAGGACTACCACGCGGACATCGACCGCCACTTCGAACGCATGCCGGACTCGGCCTTCCACTTCCGCCGCGCCCAACACATCGTCACCCAGGTACGCACGGTGCGCCACTTTCTCCAACGCGAGGATGCCAGCAACGACCCGATGGCGTCCTGCGTCAAATGGATCGACTACCCGGACAAAGCCTACACCGAACTGGTGCTCGCCGCCCGCGACCGCCCGCTGCTGCTCGAAAAAGTCTGCTGCGCGCTCGCCTCACAGCAGATCAACATCCTCTCCGCCGACCTCTTCACCCGCAGCGACGGCATCGTCGTCAACATCTTCCGGATCTGCACGGTGAACTTCGAAATCGTCAGCAACGAAGGCATCCGCAGACGCTTCCTCGCCACCTTCGAAGACATCCAGAAGGCCGAAACCTTCGACCCCTCGCTCTACCTGCAACGCCGGCAGAACTTCCTCAAGGCCCGCACCGACAGCGAGATCCCCGTGCCCGTGCGCGCCTATGTCAGCAATGACCTGCACCCGTCCTGCACCACCGTCGAACTCCAAGCACTCGACCGCATCGGCCTGCTCCACGACCTGTTCCACACCGTCAATTCCTACGGCCTGACGACCGCCCATGCCCGGATCTGCACCGAAAAAGGCGTCGCCATGGACACCCTCTACATCACCACCCCGGACGGCCGCAAAGTGGAAGACGAATCGCTCCTCGCCAAACTCGAGGAACGCTTCACCGCCCTCATCTCCAGCACCGAGGACGGAGCGGCGTAGAGAATGGGTTATCGATCATAAGTTATTGGTTGTAAGCATATTGCATTTTAAATCCAATCTCCCACGCCCATAGGACCATCATTCTCCCGCACTGCGGCAAGATGCCGCAGGACCTCTTCATGGCGCTTGCAAAGCGCCACTCCGGAGTGGCGGCATCATGCCGCCATGACACCCGCGACGCCATTCATGGCGTCGCGCCCATTGGACCCATTGGACCCATTGGACCCATTGGACCCATTGGACCCATAGGACCCATTGAACCCATTGGACCCCCATAAAATCAAAGGATTCCCGCTGTCACGGCCCCTGCCACCCTCCCCATATCCCGTGACCAGCCCCATCCCCGCCCATTTTCCCAAGATTCTGCTTGGCAATCCCCCGCGAATCCTCCAATTTCCGCGCCCGCCTGACGGCCGTGGGCTACCCGCCCGCCCCGCAGGCCAACGCAACCTAATCACATGGCCGTTTCTCTCCGACTCAACCGCAAGGGCACCAAAGACCGCCCGTACTACAAGATTGTCGCCGTCGACAGCCGCAAGCGCCGCGACGGACGCTACATCGAGCAATTGGGCACCTACGATCCGCTTAAGGAAGGTACCAACTTCACCATCGACCTCGGCCTGGCCGACAAGTGGCTCAATGTGGGCGCCAAGCCTTCCGAAACCGTGAAAAGCATCATCCGCAAGGCTCGCACCGCCTCGGAGAAAGGCTGATCCACGGCTTTCAATCCATTTTCTCAAACCACCGCGCTCCGCAAGGGACGCGGTGGTTTTGTTTTCTGCCCGTAGGCTCGTTCGTCAGAACGAGGATCTGAAGGAGAAGCAAAAACCACGGATGCACGCGGATTCACACGGATCGAATGAATCCGAAAGATGAGGCTTCTAATCCACCACAAGAAGAAGGAATACTCATTCAAAACCTAAGCATCCGCGTCCATCCGCGTCCATCCGCGTCCATCCGCGTCCATCCGTGGTTCATCTCTCTGATCCCACATTTCAAGCCATGCCGATTCCCTTCGAAGTCTTCATGCAGCAGGCGCTGCACGATCCGCAGCACGGCTACTACGCCCGCCACATCGGCGGCGTCGGCGCTCGCGGTGACTTCACCACCGCACCGATGCTCTCCGATCACCTGGCCTGCGCGATCGCGCGCTGGGCCAGTCAGGCGCTGCGCGATACCGGCTGCAAGCACCTCATCGAAGTCGGACCCGGCACGGGCGAACTGTCACGCCAGATCCTCAAATACCTGCCGCTGATCCGCCGCTGGACCACCACCCTGCACCTCGTCGAGAACTCACCACGACTTACCCAAATCCAACAACAAACCCTCGGCCGCCGCGCCCGCTGGCACTCGGACATCCACTCCGCCATCAACGCCTGCCAAGGACACGCCGTGATCTTCTCCAACGAGCTGGTCGACGCCTTCCCGGTCCGCCGCTTCCGCAAAACCCCGCATGGCTGGCAGGAAATCGCGGTGCATCTCAGCAGCGACCAACCCATCACCGAGTCCCTACTCGATCCCGCGCCACTGCCCGATTCCACCATCTTCCAACGCGAATTCGCCGAAGGCCAGTGCGTTGAAGTGCATGACAGCTACCACCGCTGGCTCAAATCCTGGATGCCTCAATGGCAGGCCGGCCGCCTGCTCACCATCGACTACGGCGCGGAATCTCAAAACCTCTACCCGCGCCAACCGCACGGATCAATCCGCGCCTACCTGCTTCAGCAACGGCTCACCGGCCCGGCAATCTATCAGAACATCGGCCGCCAGGACCTGACCGCCGATGTCAACTTCAGCGACCTCATCACCTGGTCACAACCATGGACCCGGACATCACAGCTCTGCAATCTCGCCACCTTCCTCGGTCCCTCCGCCCCCGCCGGCCTCATCGATCCCGATGGCGCAGGAACCGCCTTTCACGTGCTGGAACAGCAGGTGAATAAAGCTGAAAGTTGAAAGGTGAAAGTCGAAACAAGAGAGGCCGGTGTGCTTGAAAAGCATTCCTGCCTCTCTTGTTTCAGCATTTCAGTTTTTCATCGTTTCAGCTTTTCCCCTCAATCTTCCCCCAGGATGTGTTGCTTCATGCGGTCGGGAAGAGTGGTGCTCTGCTGAACGTAAGCCCGCGCGGCCTGCTCATCCTCGTTCATCCAACGGCTGACCATCCAACCGACCGTGCGGCTGCGGTCGTTTTCATCGCTGATGGTTTCCGCCACCTGCACCAACTCACTGGGAGGTGCCGTGCGGTTGCTCCAGACATAGGACCGCACACCACGATCGCGCACCTCACCCTCGGGCAGGGTCTTCACGAAATTCAAGGCCGCCGTCGGATCCTTGCCGACCCACGCCGGAATCAATGCTCTCATGCTTTCTCCCTGCGCATCGGCTCCGCCATTCTGCATCAGGTATTCGGCAGCCGCCTGCGGGTTGTCACGAGACATCACGGTGACCACCCCCTCGACCGCGCGATCCTTCGCCTCACCGGCGGTCATGACCGCCGCTTGTTGCGCGGCTGTCTGCGGATCGGATTTCGCCAGACCGGCGATGGCGGCCGCCAGCGCACCCGCCTGCTCATCCGCCGGCAGTGAACTGATCCAGCTTTTCGCCTGATTGAAGTTCTTGCTACCGAATGCCTCGGCCACCGATCGATAGGACGCACTGGCATCCGCCGCATCCATGCCACTCAGCAGTTTGGCGGCCTTCGCCGGATCGGTCTTGGCCACCTCGGCAACCACAGCGGAATAGGCATCCCCCTTGCCGTTGCTCAGGGTCGATGCCCACTTCAACGCGCCATCAGGATCCTGCTTCGCCCATTCACCGGCAATGACCGACGCCCCGCCCATGCCACCTCCGAACATACCGCCACGGCCGCCGCGGCCACCACCGCCCATCATCATCGCAAACTCACGCGGGTTGCGGTCGTAGTAATTCGCCGCATTCACCGGATCCACACTCGCCCAGCTCTGCAGGATCGTCGGCCGCACGAACATGGCGGCAAATCCCATCGAATTGGCATATTCCATCGCCGAACGGGCATCCACCTCACCCCAGCGACCGAACAACAAGAAACCGGCCATCATCCGCTCGCCCATCGGCAGATCCTCCAGCTTGCGCGCCTGCTCCTCGAGTTGATCGACCGAGAGCGACTGATAGAAATCAATCATCGCCTGAATCCGGGTCGAATTGCCCGGCATGCGCGCAATCTCATCATAAGCCTTTACACCGCTGCGGCTGCGGGCGCCGGAGCTACCGGCATCCGACCGCAATCCCCCACGATCCTCCGAACGACTGCGGGTGTTGACGGAACCATCACCGCCAAGATCCCCACCCGCAGACCCGGATGGCGAATTTTTGCCCGCAAGATACCCTCCCGCCACTCCAACCAAGAGGGCGGCCGCCAATAGAACGCTGGTGTTTTTCATGTCAGATGAGCTGGAGGTGAAACCCGGAAATTTCCGTAAGGTTTCGAAAGATGTCACAAAATAAGCTGATCACAAGACCAGTCAGCCCTCAATGCACGATCAGCTGCCGGATCACTTCGACTTCACCGCGCCAACCAAGCCGCTGCACGGCAGCCAGGCACGGGCCCACGCCGGGCACCCACAAGCCCTCGCGCGCCAATTGCACCCCGTCGCGGGGGTAAAGGTCCGCCGGCAGAATCCGTTCGGCCAAATGCAGGCACAACCAGGCCCGCCAACTGCGCAATTCCGCTCGTGGGCCGCTCATCCGACTCGCCAGATGCTGGAAATGCCGCACCGGATTGCCAGCGAATCCAGGCACCCCTTCACCCACCCGGTCCAGCAACCAATGCATCGCCCGGTAGGGATCCACCCCACCTTCCTGCCAGCCGTCATCCACCCCCAGATCCGCCATCAGCGCCTTATCCACCTGCAGGATCGCCTGCGCCGGCTTGCCCACCAACCACTGCGACTGCGCAAAGCGCAGGGCATCCAGATAAAACGCATGCCCTTTCTCACCCGCATGCCGCCGCGTCAGCGTGAAATCATGCAACCGATCCACCACCGGCAGCCAAGGACAAGCATCAACACCCACATGCATGACCCACGAATAGCCCGGCAGCACATCGCTGCAAGCCGAGAAGGAAAGGGAAGAAGTCAGCGGTCATTGGTCAGCGGTCAGCAGGCAAATCAGAAACGCTTTTCACCCAGCCTTCCCTCATCCCTCATCCCTCATCCCTCATCCCTCATCCCTCATCCCGCTTACCGCTTACCGCTTACCGCTGACCGCTGACCGCTGACCGTTGACCGTTGACCCATGACTCCCGCCCCCCACTTTCCGGACTTGCAACAGCCGTCGCATCACGGATCCTTGGGCCCCATGACCAGCGCTTTGAAAGGAAAAGTCCTCGTCGCCCAAGGTGGCGGCCCCACCCATGTCATCAACCAGAGTGCCGTCGGCGTCGTGCTCGAAGCCCGCAAACACTCTCAGGTCACCGCCATCTACGGCGCCCTGCGCGGCGTCAGCGGCATCGTCAACGAGGACTTCATCGACCTCAGTGCAGCCAGCGAAGCCCAACTCGAAAAAGTCGCCTTCACCCCGTCCTCCGGCCTCCTCTCCACCCGCGACAAACCCGACGCCGCTTACTGCGAACGCATGTTCAAGGTGATGCAGGCACATGACATCCGCTACTTCTTCTACATCGGCGGCAATGACTCGTCCGACACCGTGCGCATCGTCGGCGAACACGCGAAGGCCGCCAACTACGAGCTGCATGCGATCCACATCCCGAAGACCATCGACAACGACCTCACGGAAAACGACCACTGCCCCGGCTTCGGCTCAGCCGGCCGCTTCGTTGCCTCGGCCTTCATCGGCGCCGGCCTCGACAACCGCGCTCTCGGCGGCATCTACATCGGCATCGTCATGGGCCGTCACGCCGGCTTCCTCACCGCCGCCTCAGCCATGGCCAACAAATACGAGGACGATGGACCGCACCTGATCTACCTGCCCGAACGCGCATTCGATCAGGAACGCTTCCTCGCCGACGTCGACCGCATCTACTCCAAACACGGCTTCTGCTCGATCGCCATCTCCGAAGGCATCTCCGACGCCGCAGGCACTCCCATCATCACCAAACTGAGCGAGACCGTCGAACGCGACTCGCACGGCAACGTCCAACTGTCCGGCACCGGCGCCCTCGGCGACCTCATCTCCGACACCATCAAGAGCGGACTCAAACTCAAACGCGTGCGCGCCGACACTTTCGGCTACCTGCAACGCTGCTTCATCGGCTGCCTGTCCGATACCGATGCCCGCGAAGCCCGCGAAGTCGCCCAAGCCGGCGTCCGCACCGCCCTCGTCGATGGCGCCGCCTCCGGCTCCATGGCCATCCGCCGCACCGAACTCAACTACGCTGTCGACTACGAACTCGTCGACATCGCCAAAGTCGCCGGCAAAACCCGCCACATGCCGGACCACTTCATCAACACCGATGGCAACGGCGTCACCCAAGCCTTCCGCGACTACTGCCTGCCACTGCTCGGCAGCGGCTTCCCCGAACACCACCGCTTCGACGCCCCCAGCGTGAAAAAGATCCTGGGGTGAAATACCAAGGCGCCCTGTAGCGGCGGACTATGTCCGTCGCACGATTCTATGGATTCATCGAATGAACGGATCCAGCAAAGGACATCGTCCGTCGCACGATTCTATGGATTCATCGAATGAACCAATCCAGTAAAGGACATCGTCCGTCGCTACATCTCCAGCCGATATCTCGGCAATTTCGGGTCGATTTCCTTACTCCAACGATCGATTCCACCACTCATTCCAAACGATTGTTTTAAACCGTGTCCTCGAAACCAGGCCACTTGATCCAGCACGTGCCGGCCTTGGTGATCATAGAGCAGAATCCTCGCCTCCGGATCCCCCGCAAACAGCTGCTGCTGCAGCTCTTGGGTTAGCAGCTCGGAACCCGCAATCGCGACCGCTTCATGCTCCTCACGGGTCCGCACATCAATGAGCCGCCACTCGCTCAGGGTGATCACAGCTGGCTCTTTCAGCATCTGCAGGTCGTGCTCATGACTGGCCAACAAATGCGCCAGCATCTCCGCGGCGTCCAGCTCGCTGCGGCGGGACAACTCAGCCAGCGTTTCCTCGTTGGAAAAGGCGCAGCTCTGACAGCCCCCGAGGTGGTAACGGGCGAATAAAGCCCGCTTGGCCCCGGGCAGCGTCTCCATGATCGTCCCCATCAGGCTCTCCACGGTGATGTCACTGGCTTGCATGGCCCACAATGTGGGCCGTCAACGGTCAGCAGTCAACGGCCAGCAGGGCGCGGCGCATGGGCAAATCCTGCCCCTCCGGTCTTCTTTCCACCCCTGGGACCGCGGGCATGCCGCATGCGGCTGCCCGCTTCTTCTTCCCCCATCTGCCATCTGTAATCTCATATCGCGGCGCAGCCGCCTGCCCGCTTCTTCGCTTCCCAATTGCATGGTGCGAGCAGAATGCTCGCGCTCCCAGGAAGTGCCGCATCTTCTTTCATACCCCTCCAGTCTTCTGTCTTCAACTTGCCCCACCATCCGCCCGGAGCGGGACACCCTCCTTGCCAAGGCCGGATCGCTACCCTAGGGTGCGGCCCATGCCTCGCACCCGCGACCCCGACGAACCCAAGATCTATTTCCTGCCGAACCTGATGACGGCCTGCAACCTGGCCTGCGGGTTCTTCGCGGTGCTGATGATCTTCAGCGGCCTCATCGAAGTGGGCAAAACCAAGATCCCGGAAAAGGAATACTACGAGGCGATCAAGCCGTTCTATGAATGGGCGATCCTGCTGATCTTCGGCTCCTGCATTTTCGATCTGCTCGACGGCCGGCTCGCCCGCCTCGGCGGGCAGGAATCCCCCTTCGGTCAGGAATTCGACTCGCTTGCCGACATCATCTCCTTCGGCATGGCACCGGCCATGTTGCTGTCGAAAGCCGTGCTGTTCCCGCTCGGCAACATCGGCTGGGCGATCGCACTGATCTACCTCGTCTGCGGGGCATTGCGGCTCGCCCGCTTCAATTGTCTGGCACGTGCCCCGAAACGACCGGACGCCTCAACCGACTTCCGCGGCCTGCCGATCCCGATGGCTGCCGGCTTCATCGCCTCGCTGACCTTCCTGCTCATCAACCTCTACCGGAACGACCACGAACTGGGCCCCTGGAAATACGTGCTCGCCGGTGCCATGCTCGGACTGTCCTTGCTGATGATCAGCGATATCCGCTACCCGAGCTTCAAGAAAGTCGGCTGGCGCACTCGCGGCACGCTCGGTGCAATTGTCATCGCCCTGGTCCTGGTCTTCATCACCGTGAAATTCCGCTCGGTGATGCCGGTCGTCCTGTTCAGCGCCTATCTCCTCTATGGCATGATCCGCCCCTGGATCTCACCGAAAATCCGCCAGGAAATCGAAGTCAATGCCGCCGGACTCATGGAAGCAACCGATGAGCCCGCCAAGTCAGACACGATCGAGCCTTGAGTAGCGAACCTGCCAACCGACGCCCGCGCTGGGTCGTTTTGCTGCTGGTGCTTGGCCCACTCTGGCTGATCGCTTCCGCCGGTGTCGCCGTCTGGTTATCGCTGCGCGACGACAAGGTGAAGCAACAGGAAGCGGAACAGCGGTTCAGCCAGGACATGTCGGAAACCCGCATCGCCGACGACTTGCGGAAATTCACCGACATCATCGGCGAACGCAACCTGCGCAACGACGATACCCGCCGCAACCTCGTGCGCGCTGCATCGATGATCGATGGCCTGCTCGGTCCGCAAAACACCGGCTACACGATGCGACGCATCCCCAGTGACTGCGGATTGCCGATCCTCATCGCCACCTTGCCCGGCAAACAAAACGATACTCCTGCCATCTGGCTGGCCACCCATTACGACAGCCCAGCTGAATCGGTCGGCGGCGAAATCAACGCCTCCGGTTGCGCCGCTCTGATCGCTGCGGCCCAAGCCATGGCTGGCGACCCGGTCAGCACCACCGTGCACTTCATCTTCCTTCCGGACGGCAACGAAACCCAAGCGGCGATCCGCCCCCTGCTCACTTCCATGCCCAGACCCGGCTGGGTGGCGACCGTCGATGCACTCGGCACCCAGGGCAAACTGCAGTTCCTCGGCGACGCGGAACAAGTCAACGCACTCAAACAAGTCGGCACCCTCGGACTGCGCGGCGATGCCAACACACATGGTTCCTCATTGCACCGCGCATTTGTGGCGCTCGGGCTGCCTGCCATCCGCATCACCAGCTCGCTCGACCCCGACCCGCAAGCGATGCCGGACAGCCGGCAAGTCGCCGTCCATGCCGGCAAATTGGTCGAATGGCTGCGCCGCTGCAGCCAAATCCAGCCGAACCGCTGAAATTCGAGTTTGCGATTTACCCCTGCTAACCGACAGTCCCCTCATCCCTGTCATGCGCCCATCCGACCTTGAACCCACCTTCCTCTCCCATGCACCGGGGTATTGGCCCGAAGAAGCCATGGACGATTGGGCCGACGACACCTGGCAATTGCGCAACCGCATCGATTCGCTCGCCGAACTCGAACGCCATCTCCATCTGACCGACGTCGAACGCGCCGGCGTCCTGCTCGCCGGCCACAAGCTGGCCATGTCGATCACCCCGCATTTCTTCAACCTGATCGATCGCGATGACCCGGACTGCCCGATCCGCCGCCAGGTGATCCCCCGCCTCGAGGAAGGATGGAACGCTCCCGAGGAGCAAGCGGACCCCTGCGGCGAGGATTCGCACATGCCCGTCCCCGGATTGGTCCACCGCTACCCCGACCGCGTGCTGTTCCTCGTCACCGACCGCTGTGCTTCCTACTGCCGCTACTGCACCCGCTCGCGCGTGGTGTCCGGCGTCGGCGATCAGCAACTTGAAACCCAGTGGGAGCAGGCGTTCCAATACCTCGAAAACAGCCCTCAGGTGCGCGACGTGCTGCTCTCCGGCGGCGATCCCTTACTGTTCTCCAACAGCCGCCTCGACCGCATCCTCACCCGCCTGCGCACCATCCCCCACATCCAGTTCGTCCGCATCGGCTCGCGCATCCCGATCTTCCTGCCGCAACGGATCACGCCGGAACTCTGCACGATGCTCAAGAAGCATCA
>JACCDY010478571.1_pt1 | contig 57334 bp, 56 predicted proteins | sample 7446391 | NCBI WGS metagenome assembly JACCDY01 (sample SAMN15323451, study PRJNA562643) | freshwater metagenome | isolation source: river surface water | place: USA:Blue River Watershed | collected 2017-08-18
ATACAAGTCAAATAACGGATATGTCTGAGTTATTTAAAAATATAAAACAAATATCAATTGAACCAATCACATTAAATTGGAATACAAGTAATGTTACTAATATGAAAAATATGTTTTATTATTGTAATCAAGATTTTATATTAAATTTCGATACACGTAATGTTACTAATATGTCACATATGTTTTATGGTGCAATAAATTTTAATCAGCCAGTAAATTTCGATACGCGTAACGTTAAAGATATGTCTTTTATGTTTTCTATTGCAAGAAAATTTAATCAGACTATAAATTTTAATACAAGCAATGTTATTAATATGACACGTATGTTTGATAATGCAGATAATTTTAATCAGCCTTTACATTTTAATACAATTAATGTTACTGATATGTCATATATGTTTTGTTATACAACTAATTTTAATCAACCTTTAACATGGGATACACAGAATGTTACTAATATGATGTGTATGTTTTGGTGTGCACGAAATTTTAATCAGCCATTAAATTTTAATATATGCAATGTTACTAATATGTCTAATATGTTTTCTATTACAAAATTTAATCAGCCATTAAATTTTGATATAAGTAATGTCAATGAAACAAGTATGATGTTTTATTACGCAACGGATTTTAATCAACCTATATATTTAATTAATAACAATACAAACAATGATAATATATTTGATTATTCATTATTACATGACAAAAAAAATAAATATCTTTTACCAGCAAAACAATATTATAAATTATTGCTGTTTTATGTGTTAAATAAACTTAATATGCAATTACTATTATTTTGTGACGAATTTGAAGAATTTTATTAAGAAAAATTTTATATTTATTTTTTCATTTCATTTAATTATATACTGTTTGAACCGGACCCATCATTCCATATTGTAAATCCATTTCTCTATAGTGAACGTGACTACTAATGGTTCTACCACCTGGAACAACATAATCGGTGCCTTTATCAAAACTAAGTTTGGCTACACCATTACTATCGGCTTGTACTACACCACTATTGGCATAATCAGCATATGCGTCTTCTACCCCTATAGTTTCGCTGGATTTATGACCTGGTAGTTTTTCGTCGGATTTAGATCCAGGTTTCGCCGACCAATAAACCACCTTTGCCCCCGGTTTAACATTCACACTGACGGTTGTATTTCCACTATTGGCTTTGATGGGAACCAGTGCAGACGGCATCACAGTTTCACCCAAAAAAGGCAACCAAGTATCACGTTGCAACACTAAATATAAAGCGCATGCACCAAATAACACATAAATTACTGTATGAAGGGGGAATCGTTTCTTAAAAAAAAGAATGCTTAAATATTCCGCAAAATTAAATCCAGCAGCCATAGACAAATAATGTAATGCTCCAAATAGTGCAATTCCAGTCACTAGCATATGAATCGTGTATTTACTCATTTTATTATACTATATTGTTACAAATATTACACAGACCAATTAATTGGCCGTCCCAATAGTGTTTCGACCTTTTTGAAAATGCCCGATCCAAAGAATCCATGATGCGCAGCCAATGGCGATGGATGCACACCTTTAATAATCCGCGATTTATTTTTGATAAATACTTCCTTGGCCTTTGCAAAATTGCCCAACAATAGAAACACACAATTCGAATTATGTTCACTTACAAATTTAATTACATCATTTGTGAAATCTTCCCACACATCCATATGCGAACTTGCTTGACCTCGCGCAACACTAAGCGATGCATTTAACAAGAATATTTTTTCTTCTCTAAACCAGCGTTCTAAATTGCCTGTTTGAAATTCATAGCCTCTATCGGGATATTCGGTTTGTAATTCTTTATATATGTTGCGCAATGATGGAGGGATTGGAATTCCTGTAGGAACAGAGAAACTAAGCCCATGTGCTTGACCAGGCCCATGATATGGGTCTTGACCTAATAGTAATACACATATATCTTTGACATCCATTTCAAACACCTTAAATATATCCTCCTTTTTAGGATATATTTCGTCGCCGTCTGGTTGATTATATACAGATTCGATATAGGAAAAATCGTAACTGTCAAATAGAGATGCCCAAGATTCGTGATAATTATACATGATTAATATTCTACATTTATTGATATCATTTTTGTGTTGAATATGACATCAATTTTTAAGGGAAACCTAGGTCTTGCGCTTCCCTTCGGTCGCGCTGTCTGGGCACCTACGGTGCCCTGGACCCTATGACCGCTTCCTCTATTATTTCCTTGTTTTAATGTCAATTATATGTTACTATATAAATTCATTGAGCTCATCGGTAATATTTTCCAGCTTCAAAAGCCCGAAGGGCTTAACTTGGCAGCGATTTATTATAAAATAAAATTACTTCGTAATTTTATCTATAATATTTGCCGGCCTTAAGGGTCCGAAGGACCCGACTTGGCCGTCATTACCTGTAATATTTGCCGGCCTTGGCAAAAGAATCCACAACAAAAATAACAAACACCCCCAAAAACGAATACAAAATCAGTTCCTCAGTAATGTTGCTAGTTTTTTCCATTTGCAGCTCTTCTAAAATACGCGTCATATAATTCAATTTCTGAGAAATATCACCATTACCACTAGAAACAGATCCAGCAGATGTAGCATAATAAGGTTTGCCTAAAATTCCTGCTGATTCATAGCTTTTCATATAATTGCTCAAAACCCGATCATTGGGAGCACTTGGTCCAAATTCAGAAGCGCCCGCGGCTTGTTGCATTAGTGGTGATTCAAACCCTTCATACATGGTGCTAGTATCCGTACTAGTATTTTCATAATTCGACAATGTCGGCATTAAATCAGCTAAAGTGGTTTTTCCCATGAATTTTTCTTTGGGCGCCGCAATAGGCACAAAATCCGCCAATCCAGCACCGGCATCATTCATTTTATCCAACAGTTGATTTACTTTACTATTGCGACTTTCTTGTTCCGCCATAGTAGCCTGAAAACTTTCAGAAACATCAGAATTATTACCAACAACACTATCGGCGTCACTTTCATCATCGGTCCTACGATACGTTTTGGGTTTTCTAGCAATAGTAGACGTACGTTTTCGTGTTGTATTGCCACCGCTACCACTACCGCTATTCCAAGGAGAAGCGCTTAATAAAAAAGATGACATCTTATAACTCTCTAATATATTTCTATATTTTGATTACCTATATTATACTATAGAGTTCTCAAACATGTCAATCACTTCTTTATTAAAATCGGCAACTTATTATTTTCAAGATGATAAAATAGTAATGCAATTTATTCCAATGTTATTACTTATTTTTTATGGATTCTACAGCAATGAATTCGTAGTATTAAGTCAGTCTGTTTTAGGCAAATTGTTTGCCGTCATAGCGATCATGTATTATGCTAAAATGAATAAAACAATGGGTGTTATTGCTTGTTTATTAATTGTCCTTTACTATCAGGAAGTCGGCGGAAGTTCTCTTATAAAATCATATATCACTCAAACCAGTGTTGAAGGCTTTGATGGTTGTGTAAATGGCCAGCTTATGCATCAAGGCATTCCTGTTAAAAAAGACATGGCTGCACACGTGTTTTCGGAAATAGAATCCACCGATTATCCTTGTAATCCATGCGACCCTGGTTGTGGTGCTAAACATCCGAGCGCAAACATGTCAGTTCAAGAAGAACTTATGCACCCGAAAGTATCGCGTGACTATATGACAGTAATTCGAGACTATTTGATGGGTGAAAAAACCGAGAATTTTGTACCAAATCCATCATCAACCGCCATGTAAACTATTTACATCTACATTTATGTAAAATAATTCAAACAATAATATTATAGATTTTTCTAATATTATTAGGTAAAAAAACACACATCAAACTCACCTTTAATTTGCTTTATTATTTTTCATATCTCGGACTTCCTTATTATATCTCATAGCTCGGGCATTTAAACGCGAAAACATAGCTTTTTCCGCATCAGTTAATTTTTCATCTGATTCGGCACGTTTTCTTAATCTAATTAAATAATTATGCCATCGTTCACTATATAAATTGTTCATTTTATCATTTGCAATGAAATGTTGATAAAATTCTTCTTCATATTTTGCTAGTTCTGGGTCTTTTGAATACTGTTTTTTTGCGATTTTTCGCAAAAATGTATAAATTTCATCATTTTCATCATTTATGAATGAATTCCAATAATTTTGATAATTTTTTATTAATTCATTTCGCTTTGTATCAGACATTTTTCTTTCAACTTTTTCTTTTTTTTCTTTTAGTTTAGGCGCGAGCGTTGGAACTTGATTAACTTCTTGATTTATTGCCTGTAAATTTTCCATAGTTAATGCTAAATTTTCAATGTTAGAATTATTTTTTGTGGTTAAATTTATTTTGTTTTTTAAAATCAATTTTTTTTCACATTTACCTGTTTTTTTATTTTTACGGGTACCGTTTGGACAACGCATAAAATATATAAATTATTATTATATTTTTTATTTATTACCATTAAATTCATTATTATTTGGTAAAACTTTATGGGATTCGCCTAATCCTTCTTGTTTGCGATATTTTTCAACAACCGTCAGAGCTTCAACATATTTCTTTTCATCGATCTTTTGCTCTTTCTCCAAATTATGATAGTATTCTCGTAATTGCGCGGGCAAAATACAGAACGCACTATCTTCATTTAACAAGAAATCAAAAAACAAAATAAATACTAAAGTAAATATTGTGGCAATAATAATATCGCGCGTTCCCATCCAAGTCATGGCAAATACTAAAATTTGTCGACTAAATGTGTATTTTAAATATTTCTCCGTGGTTGGACTAAAATTAAAATTCACAAATTTGGATGCAATATTCAGCGTCACTATCATCAATCCAGCAAACAATTTACTATTGTTAATATTATGAATGTGATCATTTAAATTACTATAAAATGTGGCTAATGTAGGAAACTTCGGCATATATATTTCTCTATGACATTTTATATACCGCCGAGGTGTGATGAATGATTTTATTATAGAACCGTTATTAATTACATTACATCATAATTTAGAAACAAACTCAAAACCGGTCGAATTAACAAGTGATATATTTGTGTTTGATAGTGCGACTTCTACGCTACCATTTAATAAATATCCATTTTTATGTTCGAATGCAAAACTAAATATAAAAACCATCGAAATTCTCGAACACAAAAAACGTGTTGAAGTGTTTTTCAATTTTGATGTTTTTAAAACAAATTTATTAAAAATAGATGTTACTGGCGCTGCAGAAGAAACAAACACAATTATTAAATATAATATTGATGTTATGTTGTCTTTTTTGTTTCCTATATCATTGCCGGTTTATAAAAAAATAAAATATGCTAGTAAACCAAATGACAATATTTCTTTTTTTGAAGCTGTTGTTGAACTTACAGAACCATATATATCAAGAAAACGTAAAAATGAAATGACAAATCTTAAAATTAATGGAGAAACATGTGCGATTGATGCAGCAATAGTATTAGACACACTTGATAAAAATCCGGCATATTTTCAAACACAAATGTGGGCAAAAAAATATGTAACAACACTATTGCCGACTGCTATGAAAGTATGGCAAGACAGTTATGTTTCAAAACTAAAGGACAAACAAACATATTACGAAAATGCAAATAAGTTAGCTAATGCTGTAATTGCTAATACAACAAAACTTAATATTGATGAACTTAAAGAAGCGATTGAGAAATATAGAAAAACATATAATTTAAATACGGAATATAATGATAAAACACCGGTTAATGGCACTAATTTAACCATAAAAAACATTATGGGATTAGGATACATGTTAACTACAATATTAACTTTTTTAAAAAATAATACAGCTGAACAAAAGTTTGGTTTTTCAAGCAACGATTTTCGAGCAAAAAGTGAATTTAATTTTCGACAAAGTACTGCAATAATTGAAACATTAAGACAAAATTACTATCCAATTAGACAATCAACAAATCCGGCAATTGTTAAAATATTTGAGGAAGACACCGGCATTATTGATATATTTGAATTGTATAAATGCATAACAGAATCATCAAAATCAGAAAATTTAGTATTGATTGATAAAATTAATATTGGTGATGGTAAAATAGATACACCAAAATATAATATTAATTTACGTATTTCGGTTGCTGAAGGTCAAGTTACTAATGACATAGTTGATTTGTTAGAATGTTATTATAGTAATTCTGCGATTGGATCTGAACTTGAACAAAAAAAATTAGGTTTAAGAAACCCAAGAGCTGTAAATTTAAAAGAACGTGTTGCAAAAATTTCTGAACAAAGAAAAAAAACAAAAGGAAATAATAAACCACAAGCACAAGTACAAGCACAAGCACAGACCCAAGCACAAGGTCAGGAACAAGGACTTGCACAAGCACAGGCACAAGCGCAACAACAACAACAAGTTTCAAAACCCGAAGATACTTCTCTTATTTCAATGTATTTTAATAAAATGGGTGCTGAACAACGCAGAACAATTCAAGAAAAAGATTTTATAGATTATGTTGTTAATAAAGATTTAAAAAAATATTTTGAAAAAATTTTTGGTAAAAAATTTGATGAAAAATTAATTGAATCTTTAAATACAATCAATAAAGACTTTATTGATTTTTTAAATAAAGTTATTGAATACAAAAATAAAAATGCTAATGATATTAACCAAAACACAAACGAAACATATGGACAAGAATATATGTCATTATATACATCTTTAGCAAGCAAATTAAAATCTGCATCAAAAATATTTGATACTAAAATGGGAACGAATAAAACACCTGATGAAATATTTAAATTACAAAATGAAAAAAAAAAGATTCAAATTATGTTAGACATAGTAAACCATATTCACACAAAAGAAATGCAGGCATTTCACCCTACACAAAAGGGTGGTAAACGTACTCGCAAATATCGCGGAAAAAAACGGCGACAACAAAGAACTTTACGTAAATAATGCTTATTAGCGCAATCCGTGTAATAATATAGCCAACAATGCCTGTGTTTGTTCCACAGTATGATAGTTCTTATTCCAACCATGATAACAGCAAGTGCGCAAATCAAAATCGGCCTCTATAGCAAACAGGCTTCGTTGATTAATAGGCGGCATGCGTTTATGCAACAATTCGCATGCACTTGTAAAAAACACATCCTCATAGTATTTCATAAATTTCTTGCTACGCCCATGAATTTTATGTTTTTTAAGCATATTTTCGCGGACTTGTTCGATCAAGTCCCACGTCACATATTTCAAACAGTCAATCATGGCCTGGCGCGAACGCAGTGAGCAGCCCCCATTCACGCCTCCCTCCACCAAAGCCATATCATGAGGACTATACCAATTTGCTCCTACATAGTCATAGTCATAAAGCAATGATTCATCAAACATCCGAAACATAATACAATCTGTTTGAAATACCAGCACATGCTCAGCCGGCAACGACGTCCAAAATTCGCGATCCATCAAAATACGATTATAACTATCGATGCTCATATTCGGTTTATGACCATCTTCAAGCAACCCAGCTGGAAGCGACATAAACCCAACGCCAGGCAATTCCGTATTTACGCGCGGTTGATGCATTTCGTGTGTGACAATCAAAAAATTCCATCCCCGTGGATTCAAAAAATACATAAAATTGCGAATTACTGCCAACATCAGTTCGTCATATCTAGGATCAATAATGATAGCTAAATATGGAGAATTTTCATGTTTAACATAAGGATATTTGGCATTCGGATTCAGGAATATTTGCCGTAAGGCCGATTCATACATTTGTTTCATTCCAATTCAAATAATATAAAATGCAAATTTGATTTTATATGATTTTTTTGTATTACACCTTTGCACTTTTAAATTGCCCAAGGATTTTGCTTTGCAAAATCCGACCGCAAAGCCCCAAGGATGCCAACAAAGTTGGCATCTGAGTAGGCTGGAAACCCACGAAGTGGGAATCTCTTGCGATTATATAAACCTGAAATCGCCTTTGGCGATTTCTTGGATATAAAAGGTAAATTATCAGTTGTAAAGTAACAGTTGCCTAAGCACATTCAAAGATGTCGTAAAGGCGCCTTTGGCGCCGAACCGGCTCGGATTTCGCTTTGCGAAATCCTTGGACCCAATGGGTACTCGGGAGGTCACGCCTTTGGCGTGACCGACCACAGCACATTTAGAATGTGCAAAGATGTAAGGAATAAAGATTAACATTAAACATCTATGATGCGAAAAGACAAGCCCAATTCGCCGGCACTATTTTCCCATATTCCCGAAATTTTAATTAAACAGGAACTAGTAAAATTCGCGGTTTGTTGTATGAAATTTTGTAATTTATAATCTTCAAATATCCTACAATTTGCGCGCGGTTTATTTTCCAAATAGTAGGCAATTAAGCGTTTTTCAAATAGAACTAGCCAAGGTGCACTATAAGGGGTCAATTCAAAAAACAAACATTGCATTGTAAATATTTCGTCAGAATAATTGATTTTTGTAAAATGTCCATCAATCATTTTGTTGGGACGCGAATCGAGAAATATGACACGGTCTAGTAAAAATTGGTCTGGATTTAATATAATATTCATGTGTAAACGTTAAAAGATATAGTGTAGTGCATTTATGTATTTTTGCTTGAAATGGTATTTTATATGTGAAAAAGTTCAAACATAAAAGTGAATTATAGTGATAGTAACGACGATGTTATAATAGAAGTAAATACAATACTAATTATATTGACTCAAATTTACATCATTTTGATGCCACCGGTGAGGCCAGTGCCGATGGCAAAGCCGGCACCCTGACGGGTAGTGGTTCCCATAGAAGGAATGAAAGTATCAAGAACCGCGAAGGTGGCGGCGGCAACTAGGGCAACAACAACAACCTCCTCAAAGTTCAATCTCTGTTTAGGGATCACATAGGCAGCTAAAGCGACGACAATACCTTCAACAATATATTTGATAGCTCTTTTAAACAATTCACCGAAGTTCATTTTTGTTATATAATACAAAAACAAAAAATCTCGAACCATGTAATGGACATTTTGTAACAATTCCTAAATATTATTAGTTAGTTGTTTAGAAACAAAAATACTTAGAGACTTTATCTGTCTATTTTATATCTAATATGTCTTCTTCTGCTTCTACGCCTTCGCCTATGCCTTCGCCTATGCCTTCATATTTTGAAAAAAAGACTTTGCCCGATGGTTCCAAAAATCCTAAATACATTGATTTGTGTGATGAAGACCCTGTAATTCCTTCTCAAAAATTTGTGTGTTTGTCTTTTGTTTCCCCCGAAAAAATCATCAAACAGCGCGAACATTTCTTGTTTGAAAAATTCATTCAACAATGGGATTTCGCTAAATCACTCGAAAAATTTGGCGATTTTTTGAATTTCGCCAGTTTCAAATACAATTTGAAAATGGATGAACTGATGGCCGATTTTAAAGATTATGTGACTGAAGAAAAAAGCAAACTAAAATCATACACTGTTACTGATGATTATGCTAATTTTATTGATAAGAATGAAGACCGTATTACCGAGGAATTTAATGCCGAAAATCAATTTCAAACTTCTGTTCGCGGTTTAAAATTTCGCGGTGCTTTTGCCACGCAGGCTGAAGCAGAATTGCGTTGTAAGAAGCTGCGCGAAACCGATCCTTACCACAATATTTTTGTTGGATCTGGATTTGTGTGGATGCCTTGGGATCCCGATGCTTATAAGACCGGTCGCGTCGAATTTATGGAGGAAGAGTTGAATCAGCTACACCATGAGAAGGTTAAAAATGAAGAGAAGGCCAAACAGGAATTTGAACAGCGTGTTCGTGATGCTAAGCGTGCTGCCATTGAGGAAAATGTGCGTAAGGCTCGTGAAAGTGGTAACAAACTCACTCAGACTTTGACTGAAGATGGTCAACTATTGGGTGTTAATAATACAGTGAATTTTGATGAACGCGAAGTTGCCACTGAAGAAGGTGCGAAAGCCGTTGTCGATTCTCTTCTTAGTGCAAAAGATGATTTGAATCGAGTTGATTAGATATATAAAAATTTTAATTTTAATTTAAATAAAATATAAATAATTATTGTTTATTTATATTTTTCTATCTATTTTTAGTAACACAAAGCAAATAATTTATTCAAAATCATGATCAATATCTTCTTCATAGTAAGCACCATCCATATAATCTTCTCCTAAGCCACTGATATCATACGCCTCTGCATCAGCTGCCTCGTCGGCCATAGCCTCCTCGGCAGCGTACAAATCATTCGCATCAATCTGTGTATTTGCCGCCATTTGCCCTGACACTTCTCTATCATACGTCTTTGCATCATATTTGAAAATACCTTTTTCTTCTCCCACATTCCACATTCCCATCTTATATTTCTTCAATAAAAACTCCACATTACGTTCATCTTCTTGCATCTTCTCAAAATGATCTGTAATGGTCTTCTTCTCTGCCTTACCAGCCTTAAATACTTTGTCTGACAATTCGGCATAATCTACATTAATCGCGGATTTTTCACCCATTTCAATGTCTAACATAGTGCATATTAAATCACACACAATCTTTTTGAAATCTGGTTTCGATCCTGCTAATATATCCAAATCATCAACAACACCGTCTTCATTGACTTTTTGTCCTTCATCCATGGGTACAGCTTTGCCACGTTTTCCACCAACCATCATTCGCACATATGTATTTGAATCACTCGCCACTATCATTTCATAAAATACCGAATAATACACATACATTTGCAGCAATTTAATAGTGTCCATGTCAAACATAGAATCTGCGCCCACCGGAATATGTTTAATAAACAAATTCAAATTCACCATTTTGGATTCCAGATCTTTCAAATAAGTGGTCAATACAGGTTTATTAACAAACGCATGTAATTTACTATAATACGCCTCCACGTATTTTTCCAATTCCTGATTATGTACTTGCGATAGACCCCAATGTTTCATTACTGTAGGATTCACTTCCCCAATAGTAGGTTTCGTCTGTAGTATCGACGGCAATGCCTTAGTTAAATTATATACACAATTTTGCACAAATCGCGTCGATTTAAACGGATTTGCGGTCTCCTTCCAAACACAAATGTTTTGCATATGTTCCAGGTGTTTGCGTTTCATCGACTGTTTTACACTTCCAAAATCATTCATGTAATTCTCCACTATAGTAAGCAAATTACGATTGGCCTTTAATAAATAGCGTTTGAGCCCATTTGCGGCTTCTGACTTAGCCTCTGTAGATTTGGCTTCGCGTGCCGCCATTATTTTCTCTATATGAACCGCCATCGGACGCTCCATAGTATCGTCATTTGTCAATGCCTCCAACACATCCATAAATGCGGCTTCTACGGGAGGCACCTGCGATGTAATATCAACATGAACAACATTACGTCGTGCCACCGTCTGCATCAAATCGTCCAATGATTTCTGTGTTTTGCCATGTCCAGTGCGTTTCATAAAATCGATGGTTTGCGCCAAATCCATACCTTTGTCGAATTTCGGTTTTGTAGGATAAAACGTCAACAAATCGTCCGGCACCGGCATATCCAACATCAATTTGCAATAGTGTATGAATGCCTGATAAATCTGATCTTCGGAATATTTGTCTTCTTTGATTTCCGGTGCCTTTTTTCCCTCGATTTTAGGGTAGAAAAGATAGGGCGCACGACACAATATACGGGAATCATGATATAGCGCCTCATTGGCTTTTACAGCAGTGATATAACGCTGAATGGATTCATCATTCTTTTTGAAAAAATCCAGCGCGATGCCTTGTCCGCGGTCTTCACAACAAGCATTTTCAAGAAACACTATAGTGCCTGCTTTTAATAATGCGTCTTTTCCTGCAATTGCGACTTGTTTATTGACGCTTTCGACCACACCATATGTAGCCGCGATGATTTTCTGATACACAGTACCCATCAATTCTTGTTGGTCTTTGCTGCCTTTACTCATAGCGTCGGCCAGCGATGCTTTGAATTCCGGACTGAGACCCATAATATGATGTGTTTTTTCGACGGAAAACGACACTATTGGGGGTTGAAATTGTACCCATTTTGTGACATCATGTTCTTTGGGAATTTCTGCTACATCGGCGGGCTGCGCCCGCTTGACCTTCAACAGCTCCTCCACATCAGGGTGTATAATAACACGTTTTGTCATCAATTCCATTAATCTTTGTAAGATAGTATCGCGTTTTTGATTTCCAATACTATTCCAGGGTTCCAGTGTGCTTTTAATGTTTTCAATCACACAGGCAATGTATTTAAGACCCGTGGTATTTTCTTCACCTGCTTCTAATGGAAATCCGCCAAAACTAAACATGCATCCAGGAAAAGTCTTTTTCGGGCGAAACGATGGAATAGCAGTTTGAATTGCCACAAATGTCACACAGGCAGTATAGTAAATCTTATTTTGATCATAATATGTTTCATATGACGCGATTTTAATGTTTTTCTTAGCCGCTTTTTCCTGTTTTACAGCATATGATTCCGGTGTATCAAGCGATTTTACAAATTCGCTGGCCAAGTTCATTACAGTACCATCAATCACATTGAAATCCACGCCCACATATTGGCATATTGCCGATGAAATATTATAAATGTGTTGCGTGGTTTTGTTTTCAAACACACGATGCCCAGATTCGGTTTTACGACCCATTTGCACTATAGAGCCAGGATTTTGTGGTTCATCTTTTACTAATTCGCCCTCCATTACATCGCGGGTAGAAATCTTAAATCCGGCCTCATTAAAACCTTCTTCGTCGGCAAAATCGATCATGCGAATCACATAACCACTATGTTTGTCCACAATAGAGTCTTGGTCCTCACTCAATTTACCAATGCGCCTGCAAATTTGGTCCAATGTGGCCTCATAGTCATTTCCTACTACATAACTGTAGGCGAGTTCATACAAGAATTTCGGCATCAATTTACTATTAGTATCGATACAATAAAGCCAATGTTCGGATTCGACTCCGACGACGGCTTCGCGGCAAAAATGGTCGCGGAAACGTAAAATGTCGGCACAGCGTTTAGGAAAATCCGTTTGTCCTAGGATGTGATCACGCAAACCCGTGTAGGGTGAATCGATGAATTCATTTTCGATGATTTGTGTACCCAATTGATAGGCAAAAATCGAATGTTGTTTGGCGGCACTATCGCGGATCCAACGAATCTTTTTGAGAAGTCCCAAATGATATTTGGCTCGTTTGGCCAATTCGTCTTCCATGTCTTTCATGGTTAAATTTACCATAGTATCAATGCGATCCGATTTTGCATGCGCTACACGATCTTTATTTAATAGACGTTGTTCGGTGGCATCGGCGGATTCACATGTGTTTTTTGTGGGATCCTTGGCATTGGCATTCAAATAGCAATCCTTAGACAAATTGCAAAATGTGTCATCATCAACGTCTTCATGTAGCCAAGTGTTTTGACGGCGAACATAAAACGAGCGTTTAGCGCGGGCGGATTCCTCGACTTTCACGGCTTCTTTTTCTTTGGCAGAGAGTTTTTCCAATTCATTTGCATCCATTTTGGGCACTATTTCCAACATAGCATAATTGCCACTGCGTACGCGTTTCTTTTTGGCAATCAAATTGGCGGCCAATTCATCGACGGTTTCTTTGTTGGCGTCGTGTTTTTCAACCAAAACCAGTTTCAAATAATCGACAAATTGTTCGGGTAACATTTTTTTTTGATCTTCTTCGTAACGTTTTAATAGTGAATATGGAGTGTCATCGTATTCGTCGTCGAAAAACACGTCTTCAGTATTATTATCTTTTTGCATGGCGGCAACAGATGTGTATTTTTTGGCAATAGAGCGAGTGGCACATGATTTTGATTTAAGAAGGGCGGCTTCAGCATCTTCGGGATTAGTTGCGGCCATAATTGAGGCGAGGTCAGGTTTAAACAGAAATCCTAACATTAAGGAAAGGGTCGCCGCATACGCGGCTCCGCCATCAGTTTGCAACAAGCGATTCAACGTTTCCGCCGATTGTTTTTGCGATTCTAACCCATATAATCCTACAATAGTATCAAGAAATTCCGAGTTTTCTCTCAATACACGAGTCATGATATTAATCGGGGTTTTAGATTCGCCTTCATAGCGTTTAGACGTTAAAGCCCCAAAATCACTGCCTTTATCTGACGCGGCGGCCTTATATTTTTTAATCATTTCTTTGACATGATGACGAATTTCCTGATAAGGTCCACCGACGCGTTCTTCGGTGCCCTTCTTTTTGTCTTCAATAGTGCGCGCGCCATAAGTGATGTTATCCGGATAAATCAAAAACGGTTCATAAAATGAAATCATGCTCAAGAAACTATAAGGATGTTTAATTTGGTCTTTTAACATGCTAATAATAGCGCGCGACCTAGGAATAATATTATTCAAGAACTCTGTGTGACTGGGTGCCACATTGGTAAAATCGGTCAACACGTCTTGTCCCAATAACGGGACACTTGGATCCACCGGTTTCGAGGCATCATGCGTCACGGTTTTCGTGTTGTCTCGTAACATACGATAGTAATACAACCAATTGTGTGACAAGGAAACCCGGGTGGCGATGTTTGTGCCGGGCATATCTACACGTGAAAATTCCACAGTTTCTTTGGGCATAATAGTCCACGATTCGACTTGTGCCTCATTTGACTGTGTCATCGGCCCGCGCATATAGATAGTTTTGCCCGATTTCATAGTGTGTTGATGCATTTTCGACAAACCAGTATTGTATTTTTGTAATACAAATCGGCGCGTGGCAACTTCGTTTGTTTCACCCACTTTTTTCACTACAAAACTATAGTAATTTTCCATGCCGCCAACTAAAGTCTCTATTTCCGCTTTAACTTCAACGCCTTTTTCGGTCGTCATTTTTTCAAAGGGCGTGGCCCATGCATCAATGTTTTCATAAAAAGCAGAATAGCCTTTATGAATATCTCTGGCCCCCACAAAATCCAACACATCGACCAATGAAGATTTGACAGCAACACGCTCGTTTTCAAACTCTTCGTCGGTAATGTCATACAATTTAACTTTGTGTTGCACCACAGGCATAATCCAACGCAAGTTCATATCCATATTTTCTAAATGCGCTAATACAGGTTTATATGCGGCATCGAAGTTTTTATATCCAGTCACGTTACCATTGGCGTCAAATGTGGAGAATTGTTCACGTAACTCTTTGAAACGCCGCACAATAGTATGGACGCGGTTCATAACAGTTTCGGTGCGCTTAGAATTAGGAATGGTCGATAGTAATTCGTCAAACAGGTCATTTAACTGGATATCAATGCCATAACGCTGTTCCGACTTTTTGACTTCGCCGCGCACTTCCAGCTCTTCTTCGTCGCCGAACACTATATCTTTAATATTGAATACCAGATCTTTAACCACATCTTTATAATTTTCGTCGAGTTTGGGTTTAGGTGGTACGTGGATAGCAATTTCGCCGGTAGGTGTGTATTCCATAGTGGCGACGTTGCCTTCGGGGGCGCCTTCAACGCCTTCTTTGGCGTCTTCTTGGACCATGGCGCGCAGAGACCCTTGCACACGCGCCGGTTTTTCACGCAAAGTGACCGCGATCAACGGCACATATTTGGGCAGGCCTTTATATGCAAAATCGATATATACATATTGTGAATCGGGATATGTGATGACCTCAATCATATCTTCATCCAAATTGGCGATTTCGCCCGTGATAATTGTAGGAATCTCGCCGCCGAATTGCAGATTAACCCAGGCACCTACAACAAGTCCATTTTGCCGAGCATAACCTTCTTCGGGTGCGCGTGATAGTAAATTGACTTGTTTGATAGATTCATCGGTAAAAAATCCGTCTTCGGTAATAGATAAAATATGCTTAAAACCGTTTGTTACATCTAAAATTTCCAATACATCATCATCGATATATTCAACAAAAAACGTTTTTTGATGATAATCGGCATTGGCCGGCGATAGTATTTCGATGATGTCACCCAATTTTAATATTAAATTTTCTTCATTATCAGACATCCTTACTATGTATAATATAACAAACTAAATTCTTTACTATGTATTTTTTCTTTGCATTAAATTATCGGACTTTAAATATTTATCCGACACTAAGAATTTATCCAACATTAAGGATTTATCCTATTTCATTATTTATGTCAAATGCTCAGATAGTATTTATGAAATGTATTTATAAAGGTCCCGATAGTATTACTATTCGCAATCAAAAACAAATGATTATTCCTTCAGTTGTTCCCAATTTTGTTACCAGTGCCGTAAAAAGCTATAACGGCAAATCTTATAATATTAAAACCATGGATAGTGCATTTATTGCCAATTCCGATTTGGAAAATCGAGTTTTTCGCAGTGTTATTACCGATGAGTCTGGCAAATTACTATCGGTGGCGCCACTAAAATCGCTCCCGAATGAAGATTTCGGCAAATACTTGAATACATCGGAGTCATCAATGTTGAATTTGTCATCTAGTCGTCTTCGCGTGACTGAAATCATAGAAGGCACTATGATTAACTTGTTTTGGAACGGCGATGCATGGGAAATTGCCACCAAGAAAAATGTAGGCGGCGATTATTTTTATTTTCGCAACAAATATGACGGCTGCGAGGATTTAGAACAAAAGAGTTTTCGCCAAATGTTTTTCGATTGTATTGGATATAATACTCTTGATCTACTAGCCGCAAATTTGCAAAAAAATCGGTGTTATTCATTTGTAATTCAGCATCCCGCAAATCATATAGTAAATAATATTAAAGAACCCAAAGCTTATTTGGTCGATTGCTATCAAATTGAGGATGACAGTCACTTTAAACATATAGATATTTATAATTATCAGTTTAATGTACCCACGTGTGTTTCGCTGCCGCGTGTATTTAATTGTGATGTAGGACTCACAAAGAGTTTAGATGCTGCATTTTTTGATGGACATGTGGATATTAAATATATTTTATCTACTCCAGATAGTGTTTATGAGACCGAGGTGTTGCCGTGTATTAAAGCGGCGTTAGCTAATCCACTAAATAAGCATAATATTCCTGGTATTATGTTGGTAAGTGTAGAAACAGGATTACGAACGGCATTTTATAATCCCAAGTATACTGAAGTGAAGCTGTTGCGCGGAAATAATCCTAATTTACATTATCAATATTTGGTGTTGCGAAAGATTAAAAAGGTGGCTGATTTTTTGCGTTATTTCCCACAATATAGAGCACATTTTAATAAGTTTTATGAGCATTTTAATTTGTATGTGACACGGATTCATAAATTGTATGTGAATACTCATGTGTTGAAGATTATGGCGGTAAATGATATTGAAGATAAGCGGGATAAGTATCATGTGGAGAAGTTGCACTATGAACGTTATTTGCCATTAATCAAAAAATATAAGCATGCATGTGAAGTTGCAGGGGTGGATGATTTGCCGACGATTAAGCCGAAGATGACGCGGTCTAGAGTTGCAGAGTATTTGGATAGTGAGAATGTGATCGCGCCTTTTTAAGGGAACGTAGTTCCCTTATGATCCCTCCTATACCTCGCCATTAACTACGTTAATGGCTCGGAGTGCTATAATTCATAAATAAATAAGGGGCGAAGCCCCAAGGTCGCAACTTCGTTGCGACCGAGACGGCTGGAAGCCAACGTAGTTGGCTTCTGTTGCCCCCTTAGGATTTCCTCTAAGTTTTCACTACGTGAAAGGATTTGCTTCGCAAATCCGACTTGATTTTTGCTTTGCAAAAATCTGAGAAACGTCGTTCGCACCAAAGGTGCGAACTTATACCTCGCGAATACTTTAGTATTCGCTCGGAGTGCTATAATTCATAAATAAATATTATTGTTATTTATGAATCTTGTTATTTATGAATGTTATTATATAAATAGAATACAATAGTAAATTTATAATCTACAATGAAAGTTTACTATGGGGTTATTCACCAAGCTTTAATCGAAGTTACTCACAAATACACACCGTTGCCTGATGGGTCATACAGAATTTCATGCATCAATTCAATTTGTGACATGGCATTCGGCGATCCTTTACCTAATGTTGTAAAAAGCATTTATGTTGCGTTCGATGATTCTGTGTATGAATTAAAAGACCCCAATATAGTAATGATTGTTCACGATGACAAAATTGCCGATGTAATCACCCCAGACAAGATTAATTCAACTGTAGCACTATTACATTCAAAAATACAATTAAAACATGGTACAATGAATGATGAATTGCCTGAACAAAAAATGATGTTACGTTATTTTCTTGGTCGCGATCCTGCATCAATTAAAGTCCTTGAATTAGGCGCAAATGTTGGTCGAAACACTATAATGATTGCAAATGTGCTTGGTGAGCATGCCGCTACCAATTTTGTAACCATGGAATGCGACACCAGAATTGCCTCTCAACTTAAAGAAAACCAGCAAATAAACAATTTAAATTTTCATATATGCACGGCGGCACTATCACAACGAAATTTGATTCAGCGTGGTTGGGACACTTTCGTTTCTGACGTTGTTTTACCGGGATTTACTAAGGTCGATACTATTACTTGGTGTGATTTATTAATTAAATATGCGATTGATTTTAATACATTAGTGTTAGATTGTGAAGGTGCGTTTTACTATATATTGTGTGACATGCCCGAAGTGTTAGATAATATTTCGCTAATTATTATGGAAAATGACTATCACAATTATGATCATAAATTAGAAGTAGACCGCATATTGACTGAAAAAAGATTTCGCGTTGACTATCTGGAAGCCGGAGGATGGGGCAAATGTCAAAATCGATTTTTTGAAGCGTGGATAAGGAACTAAATAGAGTAAACCAAACTAAAAATAGTCTCTATATAAATGTGGATTCATGTTATATAATATATATAAAAAATACATACATATATAATATAAAATATGTATTTTAATAAATTTATTTTAAACCAAATATTAAAACCATTCTTAGTTGGATCATTAGTTGGATTATCAGTGTTTGCAATTGCAATTACAATTACATATATAGAATATAAATTATATAAGGAGCCTCCTCCGCCTCCTCCTCCTCCTGCTGAAGAAATAACATTTTAAAAAACTATAGTGAGCCACATAATCCAAATATTCATTATTGTAGTGAATTTGGTTAATTATTTGAACGTAATAATTATAACCAAGAATAAATTATTTTATAACTAATATATAATTTTATACAAAAAACACTATTTTTTGTATAATTTACACCCTTAAATAAAAAATAAAAATTGATTTAAATAAAAAAATAAAAAACATAGTTATAAACAAATAATAATGACTGTAATAGATTTCGAAAAAGATTTACAAAATGTGGAATGTTTTAGAGTTCGAATGCTAATATATTATATTGGTTTTTGGTATGAAAACGAAACTAAACAAGCGGAAAAAAATAACTTATATAACATTTATAGCTATTTAGTTTATAATAAACCAGAAATTCAAGATTTATTTTATGATGAAAATAATTATAATAATATATTAAAAATATTAGATATTTATAAAGAAGATGAAGATGATATTCAAGGTGCTGCATTGTTATATGATATTAAAACCACGTTAATTGAAAAAAAAATATAACTACAATTAGTATTTGTATAATCTTCGATTTGTATTTTGTTATTTATATGATTTTAACTTAAAATATTATAAATAATTAAAGGTGTGGTTTTAAATTTATAATTGTTAATAACTTACTATTTAAAAAAAACGGTCTAAGCATTATTAATTTCATTAAATGCAATTGACAGCCGACATAACCCTTGAATGTAGGACACCATATATTCCTTATTTTTCGGATTTTCGCATACCTCTTTGGCAGGTTGTCTTACAGAATCGATGATTTCCATGATGTTTTGCGCATTTTGCAATTTAGTTAAATCGTCCGAATAATCTTTTTCAAAAAAGAATTCAATATTGCCATCTTCGATGACTTGACTATATTTGAGGTAAACGAATTTATACCAACATTTCACCAAGATGGTCTTGTTCATTTCAATCAAAGTTTTAAAAGAACGATTGGCGGCACTGATTTGTTTATTACCGGGCAAAACACGCGAAATATCATCTAGAAATTCGCAAAAATAATCATTAAATGAACGAATTAAAGTAGGTCTATCGATATGAGACATAATACTATTATTTATTGTAGTTATTATTTTTATAAACTCAAACTTCTATGTTTATTTACTAATAATAGTATTTTTTTTGAGGAGTAATAAATTTTAGTGAGGAATAAAAGGATTTTTCGGCTGTTGTCCAATACCCATTTGAGCATCCATCATTTTACGTTCTTGTTCATATTGTGATAGTGCTCCATCATCACCCATACGAATTTTGTTTGAAGCGTAATTATCGGGTGGCGTAATTATTTGTTGTTGTGTACCATAACTAGTCCCATATGATTGACCTCCGGCACCACTCCCGCCTAAAGTAAATCCAATTGGTTCTTTAGGACCACTCGGCGTTTGAATTTCACTCATGATTCGCGACTCATAGTATTTGGCAATTTCATCACCATAAATCACTCTATAATGTTCATTTACTAAAAGCAAAGAAGGAACACTATGTACGTTTGGTGGCAATAGAGCCCGTTCGCCATTTTGCATTAAAATAAAAATTTGATTAGTATTTTGATCCCGACCCCGTTTATCAATACAAATAAACGTCACTTCTTGTTCTAATCCGGCTTTTACAAGCATATTCAGCGTTTTTTGACTGTGTTTACAATAATTACTATAGTAAAATATATTGCGTTGTTGATTCATTTTAGAATACTATTCAATAAATATATTACATAGCATTATATTTATATTTGTATTTGACCGAAACATTATAGTAAAATATTATATAGTATTAATTATGGCTGGGTTTTTTGATGATAGATTTGAAGTTTTTCCTGGTTTAAAAGTTGAATCTGTATTACCAATTTCACCAAAAAAACAACTACCTACACCAAAACAACTCAAACAAATATGTATTGAAAATTTAAAACCGTCAGTGTCAGAATCTGATAAAAAAAAACATCAAATTTTGTGCGATGCTATTAGTGGAAAAAAAATTATAAAATCGGGATTATTAGAAAATTATTTTAAAAATAATTTACATAAATTTTTTGGATATTCTGTAATTATTGAAGCAATATTTAAAAAACTTGGCCAAAATACAAAATGCGGATTTTTACATGAAATAGAAATTATAACAAATAATAATGAACAAACACCACCTGTAATTAAAATTTTTTCTCACATTGGAAAACCTGGTATGGAATTAAAAACATTTGATCCAAATATTTATTTTATAAATGAAATTTTTATTAAGAATCGTAATTGTAAAACATTTGCTATACCACTTTCAATTCGAGACGCAAATGGACAATCTGGTCATGAAAATATGTTGGTCATAGAAAAAATATATAATAGTGATGGCAATCCTTTAATTGAAAACGGAAAAAAAGTAATCCATAGTGAACATTTTGAACCAAATGGCATATTTAAAGATTATGAACCTATTTATGAAACAGTTAAAAATATTGTAACCAGTTTATTTGGCAATACATATACTATTTATCATTATACACCTACTCTTTTATGCCCAATACATTTACAAAACCGACTTCAAACAACAGTACAAAAAAAATGGGGAGGTACATGTACTACATTTTCTATATTATATTCAATTTTTCGCATTTTTTTTATAAATATGACATCAGAACAAGTATATAATTATATTGAATCAATGTTAGTTAAATACGGACCTAATAATTATATTAGAAATGTTGTTGTTGCTCTTATAAATTATTTAGACTTTGAAATTGATAAAACCAACGGAATTATATTAATAAACGGTAGAGAACTACCACAAAATGCTACTTCCGAAATTTTAAATTATTATAATAAAATAATCTCTAATTATAATGCTGGGATTTCTAGAAAAACACGTAGTAAAGCAAACGCACAATTACAACCATTATCGTTATCTGCATTACCATATTCATTAGATGATTTAGATGATTTGGGCGATTTGAGTTTTTTACTCGATATTTTATCTTCATCGCCTGAAGAACAACCGCCTCAAGAACAACCACCTCAAGAACAACCGCCTCAAGAACAACCACCTCAAGAACAACCGCCTCAAGAACAACCACCTCAAGAACAACCACCGCCTCAACCACGTTTTAAACTACCACCAGTACAGTTAATACCATCATATCAATTAATTAATAATAGAAGTCGTAGTAGAAGTCGTAGTAGACAAAGCGAAACCCCGCAAATACAATCTATACGCGACAGATCTAGAGAAAGATATAGAACAGAACAAAAAGAAAAAAATCAAACAATTAGAAGCCGCGGTGGTAAATCAAAATTACGCCGAACACGTCGAAAAAGATAATAAATATAAACACTATAAGTTATACAATAGTAAATATAGTAAATATATAAGCAATGTATTTAACCGTTTCTATTTCCCTTTTCTGCATTTTACTATCGGCGGCATTTGCAAATAATACCAATGACACTCAATGCTATCAAGTGCCTGCCACAACCAAGTCATTAATTCCTGTAGGAAAACCCGTCCGATTCATGCAATACAACGTCGAATGGCTATTTTTGCGCACTTATAACGGCTGTCCCGGTAGCAGTTGTTCATGGCCTACCGTGGAAGCCGCTGAAACTCATATGTCGGCAGTCGCCTCTATAGTAAACGAATTCCAGCCCGACATTTTGAACCTATGTGAAGTAGAGGGATGTTATGAATTACAGGCACTTATAAATGAAACTGCGCCGGCATATCAGCCATATTTACTATTTGGGACAGATACATCCACCGGACAAAATGTAGGAATGTTGACTAAGTATACACCAGATGTGTCGCTACAGCGTACATCGGCATCGCGGTCATATCCGATTCCTGGTTCAAAATGCAATTATAGTGGAACTGGATCTACGGGTGTATCGAAACACTATTATACATCATTTATAGCGGGGGATTTATATGTGCATGTTGTGGGGGCACATTTGCTGGCTATTCCTACAGAACCATCTAGATGCGCTGCGCGCGAAGCTCAAGCGGCTATATTACAAGGTTTAATAGTGAATTTGTTGGCATCTGTGCCTCCTTTGTCTTCTGTGCCTCCATCTCAAGGTATGCAAAACGCATTGATAGTAATGGGCGATATGAATGACTATGATGGAACTGTTTTAGACTCGAATTCAGACCATCCTACATCGCATGTGTTGGATATTTTAAAAGGCACTATGGGGGACTATGCGGGGGCTTATGAATTAATGTCAGTGGCGGCACAAGTGGTGCAGTCAGAACGCTATACAGATTGGTGGGATCCAAATGGGGATTGTAAAGCCACACAAAATGAAATGTCGATGATTGATCATGTTTTAGTAACACCGAATTTAGTAGGAAAAATCAAACAAGTGTTATATCCGCATCCATATGTGGAATCTTGTAATACATATAATTCGGATCACTATCCGATTATAGTGGATTTTGTTTTTTAATTAAGGGAACCTAAGAAACGACTCCACTATCTATTGGTTTCCTTATTTTCATACATATTATATAGTGTGTATGAAATCTAGACGTATAAAAAAACAATCAACACGACATATTAAATCAGTCGCTTTACAAAAGTATAAAAAACAACTATCTAGGCGTCGGAAAAGTATACGTAGAGGTGGAGGACCTAAAAAATCTATAAAAGCATCCGTAAAAGCATCTGTAAAAGCAATACAAGGACCTGATATAGATGATGTAATTGAAGAAATTGAAAAACTTATTAAGGTAGCCGAAGCTGTACCTCCTATGGATGAAGAAATATCAACTATAATAAATCGCTTAATTAATTCTGTAGGAGATGTTCAAAAACGTAAAGATGGTATTGATGACATATTAGTTAATTTTACTCCATATTTAAATCCTACACAAAAAACCGCTTTAAATACGAAAAAAGCAGAACTTGAGGCAGAATTAATTAAAAAAGGTCAAGATGAATCAAGATTACTATCTGAACAGAGAGCAAGAGAAGCTGAAACACAACGTAAAATTGCCGAACGAGAAGCCGAAAGAAAAATAAGAGAAGCCGAAGAAAAAAAAAGAGAAGAAGCAGAAAAAGAAGCTAAGAAAAAAGCAGCAGAAGCAGAAAAGAAAAGAGCAGAAGCGGAAAGAAAAATAGCAGCTGAAAAAGCAAAAGAGGCAGAAGCAGAAAAGAAAAGAGTAGAAGAAGAAAGAAAAAGGACAGAAGCAAAAGCTAAAAAAACAGAAATAAAAATAATTTCAAATAAACCATTGCCCCCAGTTCCTCCTACATCAAATGTAGAGACAATACCACCTCCCATTCCCGTTCCTACAGCCAATGTAGAGACAATACCACCTCCCATTCCCGTTCCTACAGCCAATGTAGAGACAATACCACCTCCCATTCCCGCTCCTATAACCAATGTAGACACAATGCCACTTCCCGTTCCCGCTCCTACAGCCAATGTAGAGACAATTTCACCTCCAGTTCCTCCTACATCAATTGTAGAGACAATTCCATTAGACATTAAAACCGCATGGATTGACACCGGTATATTTACTGAATCCCAATTATTACAATTACAATCAAAGTTCACAGATAAATCATTTAAATCATATGAACAGGTAATTTCTATGTTTCCATCATATGATCTTAAAGAACTATTTAGATTAATGGATAAAAAAGATCCAAGTAAATCGGATAAGAAATCAATACGCGAATATTATGATTTTGTTACAAGAATTTTACTATTTGTTGGTATATTAACAGAACATATAGAGAAAACCCCGGATTTAGATTTTCAAATAGTAATAAAAGGTGGAATTGCCGCCCAAATATTAATGTCTGAAAAATCGAATGGTCATATTAAATATAAAACAGCTGATATTGATTTATTAGTATTACCTAAACGCATTATACCTTATGCGGAATATAGTAAACCAGAACAAAAAGAATTACTAAAAAAAATACTAGAAGAATTACGCACACAATTACAAAAACACGCTGAAGATATTAGTCAATTAATTTATTTTATATTAGGAAATCCAAATACTATATCTATTTTAACCCCTTTACAAAGTAAAGGTAACAAAGATATTGTAAAATTAAGTTATAATTCTAATCCTGATGAACCAATTTTTGTTGCAATGATGGATATTGATTTTAAAATAGTACCCGAAGGACCTTATCAATATTATACCGATAGTAATTTACAAACACATGAAAAAGAAAATTATGGTTACTATAAAACACAAACAGTTGATGCATTTATAAAAGAAAAATTATTTTACAAATCATATTTTGATGTATTGCATGATCATACTTATAGTGAAAAAGAATATGGAAAAAAATTTGAAAAAGAACGTGCCGATACAAAAATGCTAATAGACAAATTTGATGTTTCAAGTAAAGCATTAATTGGGTTATTTAATAGTAATAAACAAAACTACTATAACATCCTGTATAAATACTATCAAGACACCATGTATGGATATTTTAAAGATCCAACAAAGTTTAAAGAAGGTGAAACAGGTTTCCGGGCATCAAACATATTAAATTATTCTATACCCGATCCCTATTCTAATCCTCCACCTCCACCTCCACCAAAAAGTAGTATTAAATTAAATCAGAATTTTTTGCCTCCGTCTCCACCAAATATCGAATCTTATTTATAATCTCATTTGTTTTAGTTTCTGTTTTATCCACCATACTACTTCCCAAAAAAACCCCACACATCCATCCTTCGATTTTGTATTTGTGTCTAACAAATTAATTTCATATTCTCCATCTTCACTATCAATGCTTATGTCTGAATATTTACTATAACTGTTGTTATAAATACTATCAGAATAAGGATAATCCATAGTACAATACACTATAAATTATATAAAATTGTATATAATTTACTATTTAATCAACTTTTGCCAATATTGGGGGTCTCTGTTTTTATTTTAGTTCGGCCCTACATTAATGTAGCAGCCCCCATCAATTTATAGTCCGCCATTTTCGGGTCATAGTGCATTTGATGCAATTTACGCATACCTTCATCCGACTCAACCATATTCATTATAGGATAATTCAAATCGCGCAACGCCTTCACTTCCGGATACAGTTCATTCACCTGTTTTTCAACCGCATCTTTTAGCATGCGTGTGTCGCCGCTTTTACTATAGGCCTCCATCATTACGCGCACCTCCTTCAACACTTTATAAATTTCGTCGCTCTTCTTCGCCATCAATCGCGTCTTCACCGGATCCGCCGTCAGCGCCGCTTCATATTCCTTATATGTATTATACATCGCCTCATCCGCCTGATACATCTCCAATTCCCGCTTAAATTGCTTCGTCGACGCTGCTTCAGTAATGTAGCCAAAAAGCGTGTCCATTTTCAGCCGAATAATGGCATTGCGTTTTTCGGTCATATCCTCATCAGTCACGGCCAACAAATAGTATATGTTTGAATAAAATCCCACTGGAACCGCCAAATTCAGTTTGCAGCGTTGTCCAGTCGCCGCACATTCGGCATATAGTACCTCCGATTTACGCCAAAAATGAGTCCCACCCGGTTTACCACAATTCACACATTTATGTGGTATAGTGCGCAGCTTCGCCTGTTTCTCTTTTTTCGACGGCAGTCCCATCACCGACCGCACGTCTTTGCTCCGTTGTTGCTCATATTTGCGTTTTAATGCATAATACGAATCCACTGTGTTGATTTCGGATTCTTCTTGTTCTTGTTCTTTGCGTGTCGGTTGTTTGGGTCCGCCGCCACGTAATCCGGATTCGGGGTCAATGTAACTGATGCGTGTATGAGGGTCAACATCCAATCGCATGCCTTTCGGCATAGAGACATTGACCACGTGTTTTAGCCCAGAATTTTTCCTACAGTCAATATGTTCGCATTCGATCAACCCGGCTAAATCTAGGCGAATTAGACCGGGATTTTTCTGTATGGACATGCGCTTTAAAGTTGGCGACAAATTGACTAAATCCGCGATTTCGTTGCCATTAAGTTGCAATTCGACCAAACAATGATGATGATCAAAATCACATACGCCGCGAATACGATTGTTGTTTGCATGCAACGTTAATAGTGATTCGGTACCGTCCGGAATACGCGTCAACGCATTATTATCTATGTATAACTCTTTTAACGATTTTGGAATATTTATGAGACTGTTGATAGTGCCTTCGGAAAAAATGATTTTGTCGGGTTGTCGACCTTCGCGTGAAAAAACATCCATATCAATAGTGCCGCCCAATTGGGGATGTATAGTGTAAATTTTAGAATGAGCTGGCATGCTGCTAATGGCGGTGTCAAACAATGATTGAGATCCTCCACCTTCAAGAAACCTGTTTCCACCTTCAAGAGATTCTTCCCCACCATTAAAATATTCGTCTTCCGCTGAATACAATTGTTCCATTGTTTATATATTGAGGATATGTGTTTTATGTATTTGTAACACATACATATTTTTACTTTTGGAACAGTTCAACCTTAGAAATTAAACTTTTATCAATGGTTATAGCTAGACATGTTGCATCATAATGTCTGCATATAAATGAAACAGATAACTCCGAATCCATTTCTAATTCAAGTTCAGAATGTTCAACAAAGCGTGCAGGTAAATCGGTGTCATTAGGAATATCAGGGTCTGCTTTATGTTCAGGATAATAAATTTGAACATCATATAATTTACCAACTTCCCAATTGGTATTAAGCGCGACTACAGAAGGTAAATAATTTGACATGATAGTAATTGTTTTTATATTATATGTTTTATTTTTTATACGTTCACGCATAAATTGAATCAATTTTTAAGGGAAACCTACGGATAGTACCAACGAAGTTGGTACAGTGGAGAGCCTTCGGCTCTCGCTCCCTTATGATCCCTTCCCTTATTTGTGCACATAGTAATCCATATCGACAAATGGCAAATTAGTTATGTTTGAATAACTAGACCGTTTTCGATCATCTTGATAACTATGAATTTTCGACATAATAATTGCTTCATCATTCGCCAACTTTTGCTTAATTTCTAATGGCGTCGGTTTTGTTTTATAGCGATAATAGAGAAATCCCCCAAATATAGCAAAAAACACACATCCAATAACTAAATTTAGAATAAACGAATACGATTTCATTTTGTTTTCATGAGTTTTGCGAAGAGCATCCGTTAAAAAATATTTAACGCCCGGTTCTACTAAACTAGGTACTACAGGTTCTGTATTATTTTCCATATTTACAATGAAATATCAAATATTTTTTTAAGTTCCATTAAAACGACGTACTTATTGCATTAGTAAACCGCAAATTACTATGTACGTTTATGTTATATTCTATTGATTATAATTATGAATACAGAACAAGTACAAAATTATAAAAAAAACACAAAACGGTATGTAAACCGTGCATTAAAAAACGTCAATAAATCCGATTCAAACATTCAAAGTATAATATTCATGTGTTTTGGTTTAGTTGTTATTTTTTTAGTTTTTTTCTTTGTTAATTGGGTTAATTATGGCGATTCGCATATTAAAGATGTGATCAGCTTGTATAACAATTTATTTTTTAACAAAGAATCAAATAATAATACAAAAGAGGTGTCATATACTGATCGATTTGGTTGGTCTTTAGGATTATTAGGCATTATATTAATTATTCTATTTGGTGCACTATTGGTTTTTCAAATGAGTATTGGTGAAACACCAGATATGGCTAGCTTAGCGTGGTCATTAACCCGTGTAGGATTACCCATTATTGGATTTACTATGATAGTAATTTACAATTTGCCGTTAATGTTGCGTGCTTTTGAAAACACATTTGGCTATACATGGATATCTGTATTCAGAAATTTGCAAACTACTGCAAATGCACTATTTGAAAAAGGTGATGGTGTCGATTTATACAATGACTATTCGGTAATTGCAACACAACTGTATGAAGAGAATTATCCAGCTTATTTGATGTCGATGCGCAAAGAAAATAACGGAATTAGCCGATTTAAAGATGTGTTTTTGAAAAGTGAATATTTAACAAATTCTGGTTCTAATTTGAATTTGATGCCAAAAATTAACGAAAAACCAAATCCAGTATATGAAATGTTGAAATTGGTTGTTGAAAAACGATATATTTCGGAGGCATCATGGTTATCATTGGCGGCACTATTGACGATGTATTCGACATATTTGCTTATTTAAAGCACAAAGTGCTGAACTGATAAAAGAAATGACTGATAAAGACACAAAGTACCATACAATTCATATATAATTATTGATTATGTATGAAAAATAATGCCACTAACGCTTTATTTATGAAAAGATAATAATTTCCTTAACAATAATTGGCATTTTCGACGCTGTCCCATTTCACACCATATTTGGCAGCCCAGGTTTTTTTAGCGCATGTTGCATCACCTCTTGAACTCCAACCAGGGTCATTAAAATTAATATATGTTTTTGTACTATCTAATCCAGGTGTATTGCCACTAATATCATAGCCAGTACTAGGTCGATTATATTTACCTGTATCAGGAATTTTACAACCACTAGTATCAGTCACCAGCCAATTATCCGGACAAGTAGTAGTAATCAGCGGATATTTGGTGCTTTTTTTGACTTGACTCATCAAATAACCCATATATGCTAACGTGCCAATCAATATCAATGTGGCGACACTCAAAATAATCCAATAAAAAGAATCCATTTTCACTATAATACAATGCTCGAAAAAAAGATTACAGTATTTATCTCTCTCATATATAGAACACATTCCTAAAATGCTTACAAATGTCTATGAATCCAAAATATTAGATAGTGCAACTTTAGCAAGGTATAATGGCCGCGTGAATCTGTTTGAACAACCCGACCCCAAAGTGCATTTCTCTATGTTAGAAAAAGTCGGCATCAAAAACAAAGCCACCGAATATCGCGCGCCTCTTACCAATGAATGGGAAGAAACCGACTTGTCTCGCGCCTATTTTTCCGCAGCCAATGTCCAAATCCTACAAAATGGAATCCGCGCCGGCGTCTACGAAATGTCCAAAAAACAGTTCATTGTGATGCCGCAAAATGTAGATACACTAAAGGTGATTATGCGCAGCATTTATTTGCAATATGCAGAGCATCGTCCTACAGGAATTGCTGAGCAGATTAGTACTATGAATAAATTGGTGTTGGATTATGCTGTACCATCGGTGTATAATGAGGCGGTTGGCTACATGAAATATATGGAAGATGTTAGCACATTGGCGCGTCCAATTGACCGTCCTACACAAGTGGATCGCAACTTTAAAACGCTAGAATCACATCGCGAGTTTTTCCATGTGCGTCCGGAACCTGCGCAAGATACTGCCAATATAAATCGTTATATGTCAACATAAAGAATATTTAGTAAAAATAGAGTTTCACTATAGTCGGTTTCACTATAACAATAAAAAATAGTTGCTTATTATATAATCTTAAAACCATGAACTTCGTTATGCTTATTGTTATGTATGTTTTGTTTGTTGCCCTTGTGCCCAACGTGCTCTTGCACTTGCCCCCTCATAGTTCCTTTATGACCTCCGTCTACGTTCACGGTCTGGTCTTTATTGGTATTTGGTATTTTATTCATAAGCCTTTGTGGTCTATGACTGCTGGTATGATGTAAGTCACACCTACACCATATGATGTAAAAAAATTGATTTAATTTACACACAAATTAATATTAAATAAAAAATACACAAAATTTATTATTTAATATGGAACCTTTTATTATCGGAATTATTGTTGTTGGATGTCTTATCGGTATTTATTTAATTGGTCTTGTTTGTTACATGTTTACTAGAAAATAAATACAAAAAAAAACATTAATAATATCTTACACATCGACAATCTACTCATCCTCATCAATATCAGTAACCAATAGCCTACACATATTTACTGCCTCCACATTTTCTGTTTGATGTTTAAATAAATTCTCTATAATCGCATCGTCGCGAAACCGCGCCGAATATTCTTGTTGAATATTATTGCGTCCAATACGACCCAATGCCTGAATCGTTTTTTGCTGCGTCATATTAAGCAAATCCTTGCCAATAAATCCATGACAAAACTGATAATTTGTTCCATAAATATAATCCGACGACGCCACTATAATAAACAATTGCTTGTTATATGCCAGACGCTTAATAATCTCCGAATAAGCACTATTGTTTGAAAACGAAAACACACCAATACCCAATAACAATAATACTTTAAGACTATCGGGGATTTCTAACCCCATAATATCACGTGCCGTAGTAGGATCAATATACGGCACAAACGCATTTTCTACTGTTTTGGATTTGTCATCCGATACCCAAATACCCTGATGTGCCACCGTATTCGGAATATAAATGGGGTCTAATGTAACTAGCTGAATCCCCGACTTTAATGCATCGATTTTTTCATCAATTCTACGCGCCTCTGCCGACAACCCATCCGTCGCTTTAGACCCTGTTTTTTCGCCCTTTGACCCAACTTGCTTCTTTTCGCCTTTGGTATCGCGCGCAATCACATCTTCTAATTCGGCTTCTAAGACCTCAACCGACTTCAATATAGCATTATTATGTGTAATAACCTTCATAATATTGTCAAACACATCCTTGGGTATATTCGATTGTTGAACATAAAAGCTGCCGATTTTGTCTACATCCTCTGCGAGATAAATAGTGGGTCCATCGGTGAGTGTATGGGCATCTACAGTAGTAAGTAAAATGCGACCAGCGGCCTCCGATTTCTCACGGGCCAAATCAAGCGCCGATTTAGGTCGACTTGAAGGAATAAATACGCTGGTTGTACGTTTTAACGCTCCTGCATTAGCATTTCCAGCAGCCGCAGCAGCCGCAGCAACAGCAGTTCCATTACTACTCATAAAATCCACACTCACCGATTTCTTAAACAAATCATTTGTTTGACTGCGCTCACCCGGCATATTACGCCGCAGCGAATCTTTCATAGACTTATATATGAACGGCCACACGGCTCTATCGATTTGTTTAAGTAAATCCATATAATACATCTTAATGCTGTTCATCTTGATTTTTTCGATAGAATGATCGAAATATTCATCCGCACTATAATCTTCCGATATACGCCCCGCCTTAGTCATATGTTCAATAAACCGCACAACTTCACTCAAATCGAAATATCTTAACAGCGTCTTGTTTTGCTGACAAAACTCCACACATTCCACCATTTTGTCGTAATCCTCGTGTAACAAATGCGGACACACCGAATACCCATTTTTATTTAACAACGTAATCGACTTGTTGCAATCGTAGCTATTAATTTCTGTAATAACCACATTGTCGAATTTCATCCGAAAATCATTCAAAACAGGCTCCAATTCTACCGTACTGGGCAACGTCGCCGACGACAACACCATATTCGGAATCTTGTTTTCCGACCAATTACGATGCGTGATGGTATGCAATACATTATCTAAGTTAGTCGCATCCATTCCAATCGTCGGTTCGTCCCAATAAGTAATAATGTCAGTCGCCTTATTAAACGACAACATATAATACATCGCTACCAAATACGATTTCGCATCACAAATCATAATTTCGACCTTGTTTCCTACACTATTATCGACCTTGCCGATGCCACCCGACCGCTTATTAATTGTATATGACAACGCCGAATAATAATGCAGGCGAATATCCGCCGCCGTTTCGCATCCAAATGCAAATGCGGTGCATTTTTGCACCGAAATAGCCGATTTTGCCAATGCAATTCCGATGTGTCTGGCAGCACACACATAAATCACGCGATAACTGTTTGACAATCCGATAGGTGACAAAGTTTTGCCAGTACCGGTGGGTGCAACATATAACACCAAATTCGACACATCCGCGTCTACATGCGTATAGCGGCCAGTTTGTTGTCGTTGCGCCTGCTTAAACACCGAAAATAGACGTTTTTGATGGTCATACAGACTAATATCGCCGTATTTGTAGATGTGTGGGTTTTTTTCGATGAATTCGTAGCTATTAGCGATGATGTTTGACAACTGTGTGGCGTCGCGGATGACTTGAATAGACAAGTCGATGAAATCCAAAACGTGTTTATTGAGTTTGTCGATAGTAACACCCCGGAGTTGAATGAGAGTATAAAGATAAAACGCATAACGATTGTTACGATATGCGGGCGAAAACAATTTAAGCATTTCTTTTACAAAATCGAGTAAAACATATTCAAATGGTTGCGTAACGTTGTCTAGACCTGAACGGTAGGAACCTTCGATTCCGGCCATATTTTCTAGGCGAATTATGTCGGATTTTTTGAGCTGTTTTAGAGTGATTTCTTTGACATTGAATGTGGTTATTTGCTGAGGCAGACCACGAAATGCAATGGCCTCGGCAACACGGGATTTAAAGAACTTGTGATAGAGATAGTTTTCGATGGGATCGGATTTTTCCAATTTCGCAATACTAATAAGAGAAAGATGAGTATTATGTTTGACATTAACGTTGTTATAGCCATCAATAATTAATCGGAGAATAAGTTGTTCGTCGGCAGGAACGGGTTCTTCAACAGACTGCCATTCGGCTTTTGATAATTTCGGTTGAGACGAGAAATCCATAGTATTTACTGTATAATTAATTTGAAATGGTTTAGAAATGAATATATTTATATTTGTTTTTATTGTTGTATATGGTTTATATAACATCAATTTTTTAAGGGGGTTGCACCCCCAAGGCGAAGCAAAGCTTCGCCGAGACGGCTGGATGCCAACAAAGTTGGCATCTGTTGCCCCTTATGATCCCCTGCTTTTTATGATCCCCTGCTTTTTATGATCCCCTGCTTTTTATGATCCCCTGCTTTTTATTTTCCACTGCTTTTTTATTTTATATTTTTAAAATTTTTCCTTTTACATTTTAATTATTTTTAAATAAATTTATTATATTATAAAAATTGATTAAAAATAATTAATAAATACATATTTATAAAAATAAAAATGAATAAATCTATTAAAATATTATGGCCAATATATAGTTTATATGGCGTTTATAATGGATATAAGACTTATAAATTTCAATTAAATGCTGATAGTTATTATTTTAAGTCTTTAAATAAATCCGAAAAAGAAACAAGACATTTTCAATCTTTTATATTGTCTATATTTATAACTAGCATGTATATAATACCCGTTACTATTCCAATTACATTATTGTATGAATCTAATAAATTATATTATACATTTTATGATAAAAATAAATAAAAATTGATTACACTGTTATACAATTTTGTGTATATTAAAATATTTTAATATAAACACGATGATATTTAAACGCATACAATATTATTATAATAAAAATACACAAAATCTAATTACAATTTCAACAGTATGTTGGAGTGGATTAGGTTTTTATAGAGGATATACTGGTAATAAAAATAGTATTATATTTAATTGGTATTCAAATAGAGAAAATACACAACTTAACGAATATGAAAATTTTGAATGTATGTTATGTGGATTAGGTATGACAATGTTATATACTGGTCCCATTGTAAAACAAATTAGTATAATTTATGAATTAAATAAATTATATTGCAACATGCTATATGAAAATTAAAAAATATAATTGGCCTATATAGTAAAATGCCTTTGCCTGAAGAAATTACCGCCACATACAACGCCGCAGTTGCCACATTACAAACTCAACTTAACGCCACTATTCGTCAAATTAATTCTCAGCGTGTAGCTACATCTGTCAAACAGGTTCGTATTGCCGCCGCCATGCGTAAAGCTAATACCGCATTAGCCAATTTAACTAGTAAATACCAGCGTGATTTAGCGCTAGCGCAAGCGCAGCAGCAACAATCAAAAAAAACCGCATTCTTGGTCGGCATTAATTATGTAGGAACCCCTAATGAATTATATGGGTGTATTAACGACACTATAAATGTGCGCGATTTATTACAGTCCAAATATGGATTCACAAACATCTTAATGCTAAACGACGAAACTCCTGCAAAACCTACAAAACAGAATATATTAAGCGGATTTCGCAATTTGCTTACTAACGCCAATGCCGGTGACACCGTATTTTTTATGTTTAGTGGTCACGGCACTTGCACATATGATTTTAGCGGGGATGAGACAGATGGCCAGGACGAGTTAATAGTGCCAATAGATGGGACCACAGTAAATACATGCATTTTAGACGATGAATTAAACACGCTAGTTAAGACTACTATTAAACCCGGAGTGAAATTATTAGCATTATTTGACAGTTGTTTTAGCGGCACTGTGCTCGATTTACGTTACACATATAGTAAACCTGACAATACAAATGAATCAGAAACGGCTGGCGATGTCTTTATGATAAGTGGATGTACTGATTCGCAAACTAGTGCAGATACTGTGGCACCGATCAATGGTCGTACAATGGCATCTGGTGCGATGACATATGCATTTTTGTCAAACATTAATAGTGCGACGTCGATGCAGGATTTAATTACTAAAATGAATGTGTTTTTACAGGAAAATGGATATAGTCAACGGCCGGTACTATCGTCGGGTCGGTCGGTGAATTATGGTGGGGTGGGGTTTTTGTAAGAAGGCGACCGAAGGGAGCCTTAGGAATGCGATTATATTAGTCTAAGATTTTATTTTTACTAAATGCAAAATAAAATTCACATAAATTTACTATTGGTATTTATTTTTAAAAAATTCTGGATGAATATAAAATTTTTGTTTAGCAAAACAGTTTTTAGAATGGGTCCGATAGAGAAGCCAAAATAAAAACCCAAGAAACCCTTAAAAACATCAATCTTGAGAAACATTTTAAAAATTTACTATCGGTATTTATTTTAAAAAAATTCTCGTTGGAACATAAAATTTTTGTTTAGCAAATATTTTTTTTAGGAACACCGATAGAGAAGCCAAAATAAAAAACCCAGGAAACCCTTGAAAAATATTAATCTTGATAAACATTTTAAAAATTTACTATCGATATTTATTTTTTAAAATTCTCGTTGGAACATAAAATTTTTGTTTAGCAAATATTTTTTTAGGAACACCGATAGTAAAGCCAAAATAAAAACCCCAGGAAACCCAAGAAAAATATCAATCTTGAACAAATTATTTTATTTTTACTATAGAGTAATAATAAAAAATAGTATAGTGTTATGATTTTTTTACTATAAGACAATTCAACATTTCTTTTGTTTACGTCGTTTTTGTGTGCAGCGTTTATTTTGGCCTCGTTTCTTTGTTTTTTTGCCACCTTTTGTAGCACCATTAATTGCCGGCAAAAATGATGGTTTAATCTTAAATTCAAGATCAGGATTTTTTTCAAATACTTTAGCTTTTAATTCTGAATAACTTTCACGTGTATTCTGTGTCGGTTCTTTCATATTTCTTTGAATTTGCATTAGTGATTGTAATTCTCCATATGCTCTATCCTGAGACGGTGCGAATGCAACCATATCATGAGGACTAATTAAATTTTGTGTTTCTTCGTATGTTAATTCTCCATATAGCTTTGCATAATATTCGATATTATATTGAAAAATTTCAAATATTTCAACGGTTTTCATAACTTTTTCAGCAAGAACATCGTTTTTCAAAGAACTACCATTTCTTCGAATTTGTGAAATTAATTCACGATATAATGTTTGTGATTGTATATTCATATCATTATATTTGTTTGCAAGGGTTTCGTTATCAAAAATAACTGGATCTACTCTATCTACACCACTACTTTTACTTATTTTGCCTCTATAATACTTATATGAGTCTTTTGGATCCGGAGTTTTAAACATAACAGGTTCTGCTGTGTCTTTTTGATATTCGCCCGATTCACTATCTTTGACAGGAATAAATTTACTTTTTAGTTTAGGAGGGGTTTCGAGTTTTTGTGGTTCTAATTGTGCACTAACAATACCTTGACGCCGAAAGCTTTGTGATTTGTCCTCTTTAGCAGGTTCAGGTTGCGGAGGAGGACCCGCAGTTTGCGCTTCAATTATACGTTTAACTACACTATCTACTTCATCTTTTGTACTATCACCTGACATAGCATGCAAAAATGTAGGATTAAATACACGATCTTCCGGTTCTTTATATATTTGATTTTTTATATCTCTTATATATTCTTCTTCATATTTATCAATATCAAAATCATTTTCTTTAAATTTATTTACTGTATTTAAAAGCTGATAATCATAATAATAAGAATAACTTGCATGTGATGAAATTTGATATATATTACGAAACACTGCTTGTAATTCATCATCCATTGCATTATACTTATCGGCAACTTTTAGAATTTTTATTACAACTTGTTTACCATCAATAAATTTACCTTTATAACATCCACAAGTTTTATCATAAACAACTGTGTCATGTTCATCATTTAATAATACTTTACCAGGTTCTTGTGGTGCCGCTGAGTAAGCTTTAATATTTTTACGAGTAAATTGTTTTTTTTGAGGTTCAGGTGGCATAATTGGATTTGTTAGAGGTTCTGGAGGCGTTTTTTCTCTAGACGGTGTTTTTTCTTTAGGAGGAGAATTATGATTTTTAAGTGTGCGTCTAGTTGAAGGTCTACCAGAAGGTCGAGAACCTTGTGGCGGTGCTGGTGGCGGTGCTGATAGCATAAATGTATCAAATCTTTCCTCCATTTACTATAATATAATACAATATATTATAGTATAACACCCGTATATTTTATTTTCTTCTACGCCTTTGCACATAAATGAGAGTAGGCAACCGTCACTTTGTCACTGATAAAAAATCCATTTATATCCGTGAAATCACCGCAGGTGATTTCAGGCTATATAATCGGCGTTTTCACAAGGCGGGCAGGCACTGCGCGCCTGCCTTAGGAAAAGTGCAAAGGTTTAAAACGTTTTTGTGTGCGGCGTTTTTTATATGTACGTTTCTTTGTTTTCTTACCTCCCTTAATACTTGGAAATGTTATTTTATGTTTTTCATTAATTTTTGTAATTATCATTTCTTGAATTTGTTTTAATTCTTCTTTGCTTATAATTAATAAGTCTGCAGTTGCCAATATTATAATGCTTGGTTCAATCATATCTCTACGAGGATACACATTTGAATCATATAAATTTTTAAAATAATATATTACATATTCCTTAATATCATAATCTACTTCTGTACTTTCTAATATATCAATTGTATGCATAATAGCTTTTGTCCAATGTTCTCGGTAAACTGTATTAGATGTTGTATTATTCATCTCTTCATGTTTTTTTACATATTCACGAAATATTTTACGATATAATAATTGTAGTATTGGATCGAATTCATTGTATTTTTTTATTTCTTCATTATTTTCTGGTAAAAATGTTATAACATCATCTTTGCCATGATGATCTTTTACGTGGCCAATATATAGGTCTTCGGATTCATTTAATATAACTCTATCTTGTTGGGTTCCTTTCAAGATTGTAGTTTTATCATCGAGTTGGTTTGAATTTTTTAATGGTTCTATGTTTGGTTCTGTAGACACAATTTGTCTTCCAGAAGGAGGACCAGGAGGAGGACCAGGTGGCATAACACTTGTAGTACTTGGTTTAATATTTTTATATGTACGATTAAATGTGTTTGGAGGTCTATTTGGAGCTTTTGGTATAATACTTATAGTATCTTCAGGGCTTAATGGTTTAGTTCTCTCGCGATATTTACGCGTATTCTGAATTGATTGCGGTAATTTGATATCAGATTCACTTGAATTAGGAACAGTAAAATCAATCTTATTAACTGGTGGCAAATTAGGTGTAAAGTCTAATTTTGGTAATAAGTTACTCATTTATTTCTTTTTAATATAACACTATATATTATAGTAAACTTAAATATGGAAAAACAAATCCCAAAAAAACATCGCAAATGGTCAAATAAATATAAACGCAGTATTAATTGTAATCGCCCCAAAGGCTTTTCACAAAAACAATATTGTAAATATGGACGCAAAAAAACAGCTAAAAAACAAAATTGATCACAAAACAAAAACACAAAACAAAACACAAAACAAAACACAAAACACAAAACAAAACAAAACACAAAACAAAACATAAAACAAAACATAAAACAAAACATAAAACAAAACATAAAACAAAACATAAAACAAAACATAACACAAAACAAAACATAAAACAAAACATAACACAAAACAAAAACCATGTCAAACACTATTATTGAAACTCAAAATTCGGCTCTAATTCTCCACGATTTAGAGCCTCATATTTCCGATTTAGTTAAAATCTGTGTCGAAACCGTTGACGCAGAATTACACGTCAATCCCGAAGTAGTCGTATTCGGCAAAGTATGCCACCAACAGCGCTGCGTCGGTTTTTATTCAAACACATCCGCTGGTTACCAATACAGCTCGCGTACCATGCACGCCGCGCCACTGCATCCTTGTTTGACTGAATTGCTCGATTATATTAATCGCAGATTTAATTACGATTTCAACGGCATTTTAATAAATAAATATCAAAGCGGCGACGATTATATCGGCAAACATAGTGACGATGAACGTGGATTGGACCAACGTGTGGGTGTTGTCGCACTATCGTATGGTGCCGTGCGCAAATTTCGTATTCGCAATAAATCCGACGGCAAAATCGTGGTCGACGTGCCAACCGATCCTACAAAAATACTGCAAATGGCGGGCAATTTTCAAGCCGAATTTACCCATGAAATCCCCATTGAAAAACGCATAAATAAAGTACGTTATTCGTTTACTTTTAGAAAACATATATAGGTGCTAAAACAAACAAAAAAATAAAACACAACCAAATGTTATAAATAAATGCCCAAAGGTTATAAATAAATACCTAATAGTAATATTATAACATCACTATTAGTAACATATGAATTTGCCACAAACTGCCGAGTCGCGCCCCTGGGGCGGTTATCAAATCCTGTTAGACAGTCCTACATGCAAGGTTAAGAAACTTATCGTTTTTCCCGGAAAACGCCTGTCCCTACAATCCCACCAGCACCGGTCCGAACATTGGATTATGGTGGCCGGCGATTCCGCCATTATTACTATAGGAAAAGACCGCCTGACAATACACAAAAATCAGCACGTATATATTCCTAGAGAAGTAATGCATCGAATCGAAAATGACAGGAACACAACTGTGGAAATTATAGAGACGCAAATTGGCACTTATTTTGGCGAAGATGACATAGTCAGATATGAAGACGATTTTGGTCGTGTATAAATATCCCCGCCTAAATATGACATTCTAATCCATGTTTCATACACCAATTCTGACACTTCTGTTGATGTGTCCGAATATAATAATCGATTTTTTCATTTCGCCCCCGCATTTCAATCAAGGCCAACGTATTATGAATATTCTCTATCTGGGTCTGTCCAATAATATTGTTTGATTCTTCGATTTTATTGTTGAATATCATTGGTGTAGATCTGCCCTTTATAAATCCGCTAATAAAATGCTCGGGATTACGCGCCAACATTTTCGCCAAGGCGGTTTCCATATATTCATAAAACGCATCACAATTGTCATATTTGAATCCAGTGCAAACTAAGTATTTTTCCGAATTTGCATATCGACTTGTATTAGGTTTAATAATATGGACCTTCTCGTAAAACGATGCAGTCAAATATAGTAATTCCACGGTTGCTTTATGAAAACAGTCGAATATTTTAAGCACAAATATGCCGCCGCGTTTTTGTAAACATACGGCATACGCCATTTGTGCAAATAGCAAATCTAACATATTCAATTCTTGATTATTGAAATCGGCACTAAAGTCGAAACCCCCGTCACCGGTGACCAAATCCGCAGAACTGCGATGTTCGGCTACTACATGACGAAAATTGTCTAATGAAAGCAAATTGCCAGTGCCATCGGCACCCTTTTCCAACATAATATTCGGATGCTGTTTTAAGTAGTTGGCGATTTTGCCCCAACCCGGCACATTATCGTCGGCAGGGTCTTCGATACTCATTCCTACAAAAACATCGGCCGGATTATTGCCGCGATGATTGCAAACGGCCTCGATGAAACCGCCTGGACCTTCGGCTAATCCGAACATTTTGATTGGTTTCGCATTGGCTTGCCGACCTGCCGTGTCGATTGAAACAGCAGCTGCATCCTTATATGTTTTTAAATCACTGCGTCTATACACATATGCTGGTTTAAATGGCATTAGAATGCTAAATGCATGTAGAATTTCTAGCATCTTAAAATAGGCGCGCGAAATGGGCTTGTATTTGCAAACAAAAAACCGACTGCCGTGGATGAATTCATAAGGATTTGTGTATTTTTTGTAAATGTCCCAATCGCGTTCGTGGTCATGAATTTTGTTTTTGATTTCAGTCAAAAAGTGGTTAAGCGAAAACGATAATTGGGGTTCTGGTTTTGTCGTGTGTGTAATACAATCAATATTTAGCCATGGCTTGCCTTGAACAGTAGGTAATAAAATATAAGTCATTTTTAATAAATAAGTTAAATACGCTAACATATTTATTTGGAATACATTTATATTGTTTTGCCGGATTATGCCTTTATTGAATTGCGTAATAAAAGAGCACATTTAGTTTGTCGACTGATATTTAGACGGATCCATACAGGCAACTTGAGAGGGGAAGATTTGTCCCGACATGCATTTATCGGTTTCGCCGACGGCAACGCAACCGCGGACACCGTCATATTCGCCGACTAAACACCAACCAGAACGGCCGGCAGCAGTCGATTTTTGCACGGGATGATCGGCAGTATTCGGGCCATATGTGCCTGCCGAAGGTTTAGACGACTGAATGGCGCGGTCAAGGGACGGCAGTGCATTATCAATGCCAGACACGGCAGAAGGATTTACGCCAGTACGACTGGCATCTTTTAAAATACTACCCACGGATTTGAGGGATCCTGCGGCAACTTCGACGCCGGTTTCAGCGACGGACCCGGCAACATCGGCGGTTTTCTCTACAACAGTGCCGGCAGTATAACCAAAAATCGACAATACTTGTTTAACAAGGGGACCAAACAAGTCCAATATTGATTCCAAAACATTACCCAACATAGTAAAGACATTTATTCCTAAAAGCGATAATCCTAAAATGACTAATAAAACAATAATAATAAGCTGATTGTTGATTCCCATAGTAGATGTAGGCGTAGCCTCATATTTAAAACTTGTAGGTTGATCCATTGTATATTATAAGAAAACAAAATCATAGTGCAAAAATGGATGCAAATGCGTTTATAAACTATGTTTATTTTAGGAAAGTAATATAGATTATGGCAGGCTTTTTTGAATCCGCATTATTATTTAGTTTAGCAGTTTTAATTGTTCTTGTGGGACTATTAGTATATTATTTTAAAGGTCAACTCGCGAGTTTAGAAGAGAAAAACATGAAATGTTTGGAGATTATTGGCGATGTTTATAAGGCGCACTTAGATCTTAAAAAAACGGTTGAAGATATTAATTATAAAAACCTTTTAATCGCTGGAAGCATTAGTAATACTAATAGTAATAGACGTGATTTAAACCCGAATTTACAACTAGTGTCGGATTTTAACCCGATTAATATGGAAATTAAAGAATGGACCATACAAAACATAAATGAAGACAATCAAAAACAAGAAGAATCCGATTATGATGATTATGATGACGACGACGATGATGACAATATTAGTGTTTTACAATTCGAAGAACAGGACCAATACGACGATTCAAACACTAAAAAAATAAAGGTCGATTTACAAGACTTAGATCCAATTGAATGCATTGATATTAGTGATGTTGATGACCAAGAAAAGGCTGAATCCGACGACGCGGTAATTGATGATGTAGTACTAGATTATGAAGATATGCAATTTCATAATCACGCTGATACTAAACATGTAATACATAAAACGGAGGAATGCATTGAGGTAGAGCCAACCGTAACTGTTGTTGATGAAAAACGGGATTATAAGAAAATGACATTACCAGAATTACGAGGATATATTATTTCGAATGGTATTCAAAGTGATTCGTCTAAATTGAAAGCGATGAAAAAGAATGAATTGATTGAATTGATTTTAGCCGCCGATAGTGAATAAATATTATTCAGCAATAAACCAATCGTCTAATGCACCTTGTGACATAGATATACTATTGATATTATTTACACAATTACTATCGCCATCACTATCACTGCAGTCCTGAATATTATTGTTTCAATCTACTTTTTGGATTTGGTTAAGGTCTTGATCTTGGTCTTGATCATAGTGATTGTATTCAGTTGATTCACAAGAATGTAAATTACTATTTTTGTCATACAAATAAATATTTATATTCTTGTGCATAGATTGTAGAATTTTATACATATATTTTTTATTATCTATTATTAAACCAGTATTAAACAATAGTACAAGACAAATTAAAGTAGTATGTAATACAGAAATAGTATTGCAATTTAATTCCATTTTGTAATTTCATGATATTTTTATGTATGTAAAAAATTCATACATAAAAAAGGTGTTATTTGTCTGGATTACTTCGAGTTTATATATAAACCGTTGGTATTTGCAAGCAAATACGTCGGTCGAATATTTATTGCATAAATATTCTTGGTGCAACACGTTTAGCATCCAACTGCTCCCTCGACAAATAAATCGATTTCAAATCACTAACGGGTGTTTGAGGAGTATCAAACACAGTACGATAGAGAATAGGTCCGCCCTGTTGTTCCATAATTTGATCGGCAAAACGTCCGCCAACAGGATATCCAGCATCGGTACTGGCATCCGTAAAATCCTTCGTAACGATTTCACGAGCATTTTTAATCATATATTCGCGATAACTGGCATTACAAGTAAACCCGGCATTTTGCAAAATCTTATTATGAGTAAGCGGTTCGGAGCGGGCACTGGCCATCACAGAACGCCCATCATTCATCAAGGGAGGAAACCCATCATAACGATTGTTTGAATGGTAGCCTAAAGCCGACGCCGGCATATTTGCGGGAGGAGCAAAAAAACCGACTCCTACTTCTTCAGAAACAGGATATGCATACTTATACAAACTCATATTTAATCAAATAGTATATAAATCGCCACTATATTTTATTTTTATTTGATATCCGACTTTGTTTTTATTTTTCCTTTTTTGCATAAAGGCGAATTTCCGTCATGCCCGATTTTCGTTCTCTGATTTTGACTAAATCTGGATACCTTTGTTGCAGGGTTTCCGCCGCCACTCTATTTGTCTCAAATCGGTCTGCTCCGTTTCCTAATCCCCCCGCCGCGTGAAATTTCGTTTTCAAACACACATTATTATATCGCAATACGCCATCATCTTTCAAATAATATAATATGCTCATTTCATAATCCTCTTTTTCGGCCACGGTTGGTACTAAATCCGCATCATGTCGGCAAATAAAGCCATACATAGTGCCCAAAATGAATTTCAAGTCGGTCGTCGATTTAGGGCGCATAAAATACGGATTTTTGACCGGATAAACTCCCCATAAATGTAGGTGCGCAGTAACGCATCTTTCGAATGCAGCCCGAAAGAACTCGTCTAAATTGGTCATACAGGTCAGCGTAGTGCCATCGGGGCTGAGTTGAAGTACATCTTCGACGTCGTCGTCGATGCTAACAACGTGGGTGTCTTCCTCAAAATAATTTACTATGTATTGACGCTGAGGTGTGATGCCTTTTACGCCGACGATTATTCGGCCATAGAGTTCTGTAGGAATAGTGGCGAAATAAATGGCGCGTTCTATATCATTCGCAACAAATATATTTATGATTTTGCTTGGAATTCTACCCTTCTTTAATGTAGCTAAAGTTTTCACTATAAGTTGATGCGCGCGATTATAAGATGGGATCGCAACAACGTATGTATTCATGTTTTGTCTTTTTTGTGTTTTGGTTTTTGTTTTTTGATTAAGTAAATACATCAATTTTAATAGATTTACTATACTTTACTATTTTTTACTATAAATTTTCTGAAAAATTTTTTATAGTTTAATATTTACTGCTTCAAAATCACAACCATCTTTAGTAGTTGTACTCATATTAAACTCACATGAATCATTAATATTTACATTAATATCAACATCAAAATAATTATATTTATTACCATTACTTGTTTTAATTATACCATCATACAATCCATTATTATTTTTAATATTTTCAATAATAACTCCTTTCATAATATCGTTGTTAACAATTCTGTTCATTTTCTTATTATACATAAATTGTAATTATATATCTATATTCTTTATAAATATTAATTATGCTTTGATATAAAATAATTATTTAATATCAAATTTATAAATAATCACTATTGTTTAGTGTTTCTTGTTTTTTTGGCTCTTATTCTTTTTAGACTTATTTTTGTTAGACTTGTTTTTACCACCAGTTTTCTTGGATTTGTTTTTGTTATTTTTATTTTGCTTACCACCAGACATGGGTTCATTGTTATTGTTATTATTGTTGTTCTGGTTCTGGTTCTGGTTCTGGTTCTGGTTTTGATTTCCACCTTCAACAGAATCATTGTTGTTATTATTATTGTTGTTCTGGTTATTTTCTTGGTTATTCTCCTGATTCTGGTTATTTTCCTGATTTTGGTTTTGGTTTCCACCCTTCTTATTTTGCTTCTTCCAATGGGGAGCAGCCTTTTTCATGGCATCGCCATAACTAGAAATATTGTGATCCTTTTGATACTTTTTAACGAAATCAACCCAGTTAGTCATACTTACTATTCTATACAAATCACAGATATATTTTCATAAGGTAATTTGTATATTTACTTTAGATAATCCTAAATATCAATGGGTGTTTCTATATCTTTGTATCTTTCATACAAACGCGTTATTTCCATTTTCGGCAGCCAGCGCGGATAGTAAACCAAATTGCAAATTCCCCCATGAACACCATTTTCAGACCCCACAACAATATTATCAGCTGCGCTAAATTTCACTGTATTTGGAGCCAACGACGCCGTTTTCGCCAACTCGCCATTCACAAAAACATCCACACTATTAAATTTACTAACAATTGCTAAATGCACCCATTTCTGGATCGGCACGGCAAATTCCACATATTGAGTTTTCGCATTTTCATCCCCATTCATATAGTGCAATCGGCATTTATTGACTTTGCCTCCAAAATAAGTTAAGCGTTTATTGTCATCACCCAACTTAAATATGTCTGTTTCTTTGTGATATGGCGCCTGCGAATCCGGCATATTGACTAAATATACCCACATAGATACTGTGTTTGACTGGTTCGTTTTATATGTATCGCCCGTCTTCGAATACCACGGACTAATAGTTTTCATTGTGGTAGCTTGATTTAGTATTACAGGTTTATTTACTATCTTATGACCATCCGCCTGATTCGCCGATTTTATAAATCGCGGTAAAAACACATATGCGGCAATTAAAGCCGCCTCCAAAAATAGTAACGCATAAACACTGGTCGGCGATGTGGCAAATTGTCCGACAATATAAGTGATTGTATCTGATATCATACACGGAATAAACACCAATATGCGAGCAATAATTCCAGGCATGCCCTCCATCGAATACGCCACCGTTTTAAATGCTTTGGCGACTACTAATGCGGCGACAATCGCAATGGCCACAAATAATATGTGTGACAGATTCTGCACTATGTCCGATTGGGCGTCGATAAATGAGCTTAGACCCATAATAGCGGCCACAAATATAATTACGCCTAATACAGGTCGCCAATTCTGCTGTAATACAGTAAATGATAGACCTTTACTATTGGTGTCTTTATAGAGATACGCGGCGACAATCAAAATTGGTGCTAAAACAATAACGCCGTAAAAATATGCCTTCGAATATACTATCGATGATTGTATAGATGCAAAATAGGCGATAATAATTAAATAAATAAACAACACGAATGTCAATGAATTCTTTTTGAAAAAATCGAATATATTTGCAACCGTTATTAATGTGTTTTCTGTCGTTTTTGGTTTTATTTCTGTTGGTTTTGGTCCCGACATAATATTTTCACTATTTATTTACATTATAGTGAGAATATGAGTAAAGTGTTTTGTATGTTTCCATAAGATGGGAATTAAAGATTTTCTTAGGGTGAGAAAACTATAAATTTTCCATCGCTGTTTTGCATCCATGACATTCACGACATAGAGCTACTAAATTATCTACATGATTACTACCGCCGTGTTCTAATCTGATTTTATGATCAACCTCAAACCAGGCTGACAATTGGTTGCCACAATCACCACATTTCCAGCCTTGTCTACTGGCAACGTATTTCTTTTTTGTTTCACTAACGGACCTTTTTGACGATCCTTTACCAGAATTTAAAATGCGCGCTTCGCGCGAAGACATGGTTCCGGTATGACTAGAACCCATACTAGACCCACCATTAAGACTTTGCTTACTACTAAGACCAGGACCAGACGCACCATATGTACTTTGTGAATTCATATCTAACACAGGATTTGCAACGGCTCCGCCAAAATTGTGTCTAGAAGTGAAATCCAAAATGGGACTTAATACGCCCATAGTCTTATTATCCACAGGCAAATATTTCATGTATTCATTAGAACCGCGAATGATGTTTTGCGCGCGCTCCGGGAATTTCTTAAATAAAATATAAACCATGAGACCGCCTAAAGCGATACCCCCCATAGTCAAATATTTTTTGTTTGACCTGAGCAATAGTAAATATTTGCCATCCGTATATACGTTTGCAATTAACGCAGCTGTTATAAAAAATATAATTAATTCAAGACGCATTTTTAGGCTGCGTTATAATATAATATTAAATAAATAAATCATTAACGATTGTGTATTTTTGCACCTAAGACAAATATTTATTATAAACTTTACGAGGCACGACCGAGCCACCGGAACGGGTACGGGTAAGCGCCTCTCTCCGGTCTTTGGCAATAACAGATCCTTGTGTATTCTTAGGAACACCGATTTCGGAATGATGATCGACGTCTTTTATAATAGTGGCACGTCGACGCGCAACATCGGACGCATCACGACATCCACTTCGCACCCAATAACTTTTAACTTGTGTTTGATTTGGAATAATAGTTAAATGTAGGTTTGTCATACAAAAATAAGGAAAAAATCCTTCACCAAATAATGCACTAAATATTTTAACTACATATGTACCACCCGCCATTGTGTCTGATGTAACAATAGAACCTGTTTCATAATCAAAACTAAATCCAGAAAATGAACTCGGATCACTATCATTAATACTAACAACGCCATTAAAATAATTTTGAATTTCCTGTGAAACTGATTCTCCGGCAACTACTGTTTTATAAATATCAATGGCAGTTGATGTCGGCGTCGATAAAAAAGTCAATTCAGCTGAATATGGACTTGCTATTGTATTTACTAGAAAAAACACTGAATTTTCTCCAAATTCAGGAAATGTAAACCATACATCTCCATATACAATCGGAATGAGTGGATTTGGCGATACATCTAATGTGGCTAATGCTTGCGAATTGTTCCAACCATAAGTCCCATTATTCTCATTGGAATAATTATTCGCCGATCCGCTAATAGGATTGTCACCATTACTTCCAGCAAATATACCACCAATAATTGGACCGTCAAATGTGCCAATAGTATAATTATTTGTAACAACTACATTACTTGTATTAAAATCGGGGGCAACAATACCACCAGAAGTGTTTGCCACTAAATTTCCAACACTGAAACATTTGGTGATAGTACACATGCGCGAATTATGACCTATAATTCCACCTGCATACTCATAAATGGCACCATTTGAAAAACAATTAGTAATAGTAATGGCTGCTGGGAAATATTCATCGTATGCTTTACCAACAATACCACCTGCATATGCGGCAATTGTTCCTGTAGAAAAACATCTTGCAATATTTAATGTGCCGCCATTTACAGCCGGATCTTTGCCGACAATTCCACCTCCACCTGTACTAATATCACCGCCACCCGAAAAGCACGAATAAATATTTATTGTGCCACCAACAGTAGCTGCTTTATTTCCAATAATTCCGCCACCACCAACGCCGATGCTACCATAGAAGTTACAATACCATATATCTAAAACGCCACCATTAGAAGCAGCATATCCACCGACAATACCACTTTGAGAAGTGCCGCCTTCAATATCATAAAATCCATATACCGAACAGTTCAAAATTTTATTGTTTGAAGCACCTTTTCCAAAATAAGGTTGAGCAAACCAACCGCTCTCGGTATTTAAAATAGTAGTATTATTTGTGTTAATATAAATGTTTGTAATAGTAATATTACTATAGCCATTTGTACTTATAGTGCCATTTTGCACTAAACCGGGATAACCATTAATATCTAAAATGTATAAATATGGTACATAAAAGTCAGGATAATTTGCGGTGGCAGCACGCATAGGATTACCAAATATAATATTGTCTGAATCAGCAATAAAATAATGTTGATTGGTATAAAATACCATACCGTCTAAAATATGTACTTCAACATTGCCAAGTGATGGGGCTATATTTCTTATAGTAAATGGCCACTCAATTTGTATCCAATATGAACCGTCTAAAGTATATTCATCATAACCTTCATTGTTTCTTACAGTAATAATTGTGCCAGGATTTGCAACAATCAGGGTTGGAACTACATTTTTAGTTGTAGTTTTAGTTGCGGATTTAATTTTTGTTATTTTTTCACAAACACTTTGAGGAATGGGTGGCGGATTCATCGGTTTTTTTATGTCAAACTTTATTGGTTTTCTAATACTGCGATTTGACCTTTTTCTATTTCTTAAAAGCATTATGTTTATTATATATAATAAATTACTATAAGTATATGTGTGCGGTATACTTATAGTGTTGCTTCGCTTTTCGGTCGCTTCGCTTTTCGGTCGCTTCGCTTATTCCCACAAATAGTATATAAGTGCCAGCGATCCCAATATAAAAGCCACATGCAAATAGTATCGACGAATTTTCATTTCTTGATATAAATACACTGGTTTCGGCAAATAATTTTCATAGTAAGCTTGCATCGCCTCATCTACTGAAATCTGCAATTCGCCTCGTTCAGCGTTATATTTATTATGTATGAACACCACCCACCGTAATAGTGAATCTTTATTTCCCAAATAAGGTGATATTGGATAATTATCTAACATTACGCTAAATTTATTTCCATATTCAACATTTGGAATAAAAAGCGGCAAATTCATAAAGAAATCATAATATTTTCGTTTAGTAGCATCCGTCGGCGTATCGGGATATGATAGTGCGACAGTCATCATAAAAAACCAATAATGAGGACCCCAGACTTTGCTTTCTAAATACATCGCGTAAAGTTATATAGACATTTCACACATATTCAGTAGAAGGTATTAAATGCAAACACAAACACAAACATATTATTGTAATAATTGTGGGAAACGTGGGCACAATTTTCATCAATGTAAATTACCCATCACCAGTTACGGTATCATCGCCTACAGAAATAATCCCGAAACACATCAAAAAGAATACTTGATGATATGTAGGAAACATACGCTCGGATTTATGGATTTCATGCGTGGTAAATATAATGTGTATAACAAATATTACATTTTTAATATGATCAAACAAATGACTGTATTAGAACGGCACATGTTATTAAATGCCGATTTTGATACTTTATGGAGATATGCGTGGAATATTGGCGCTGATGTTACTATCGATGCATCAGCTGAAGAAACCACAAGTAGAGACAAATTTCAGTTTTTGCGAAATGGTATTAATAAAACACAAGAATTGCAGCAGCAGCAGCAGCAACAGCAAGAACGATTTTCATTGGCTTCATTAATTGAAGACGCTGCCAAATATCATTATGAAGAACCCGAATGGGGGTTTCCAAAAGGACGTCGCGAATTGAACGAAAATGATTTGGAATGTGCTTTGCGTGAATTTTATGAAGAAACTGGATATAAAGACGAAATATTGCCGCCTGGACTAGATGCACGCAAACATGCACGTATAATCGAAAATGTGATGCCATTTGAAGAAACTTTTATGGGTTCAAATTACAAAACATATAGACATCGATATTATTTAATGAATATGGACTATCAATATTCGTTACAATGGACACCCAGTAAAACAAATGAAACTAGTGCTATTTGTTGGATGCCGTTTTTGCAGTGTCTAAATTTAATACGTCAATACAATTTAGAAAAGCGCAAAATATTAATATGTGTGAATTCGTTGTTGTTAAAATACAAAGTACTATAATAAACGAAAACGTAAAAATAAAAGTAAAAACAAAGAAAAGTAACTAAAATATATATTGGTACTATTAGTATATACGAATATATATAGAGATGAGTGAAGTTGTTTCTGGAAAAAAACCGCGCCAAACTGCAAAAGCAAAGACAAAACCAGATGCAAAAACACGTAAAAAAACACAAAACGCCCCTCAAGAAACAACACAAGACATTCCACAAAAAGAGCCTATAGTAAATGAAGAAACAACACAAAATGAAGAAACAACACAAAATGTTACTATAAAAGAGCCAATAGATAACATAGATAAATCCTTAGGCACTATATCCCTGTCATACAAAGATCCCAAAACACACAAAGTTGAAGTACTCACCGACAACGACGATTTCTTGTATCCTACCCTCGACGACCCCTATTTTGGCGAAAAAATCGCAAATCGCAAAGAATTCGCCTCCTTCAAATATGACGGGAAAATCGACAGCGTAGAAAAGATGTCAAACACTATATGTACAAATCCCGAATTTAGTCTCATGCCACATCAATTGTTTGTGAAAAATTTCCTATCTAAAAATACCCCCTATAATAGTATTCTCCTTTATCATGGTTTGGGATCAGGCAAAACGTGTTCCGCCATCGGCATTGCCGAAGAAATGCGTGCTACTGCAAAGCAAACCGGCTCCACACAGAGAATTATGATGATCGCCTCCACCAATGTGCAAGATAACTTCAAATTACAATTATTTGACGAACGCAAACTGAAGCGTACTATGAGCAATGGAACATGGACTATCGAATCCTGTATTGGAAATAGTCTCTTAAAGGAAATAAATCCCACCAATGATACCTCTATTAAAGCCGATAAAATCGCGGCTCAGGCCACCACTATCATAAATAATAGTTATAGCTTTATGGGGTATATGCAATTAGCCAATTATATTCAAAACAAAGTGCTTGTCAAAGAAAGCAAAGACGGCGTCTATACCGCCGAACAACGCCGCGAAATCGAAATCGCCAATATTCGCAAATATTTCAATAATCGTTTGCTGATTATCGACGAAGTCCACAATATTCCCGGTAAATCGGTGGCGCCTTTACTATTGATGGTCGCCAAATACGCCGAAGGATTGCGTTTAGTCCTGATGTCCGCCACACCCATGTACAATTCCGTCGATGAAATCATATATTTGACAAATCTAATGAATATTAATGACGGTCGCGAACCTATTACTGTAGGACAAGTTTTTAATCCTGCAACCAAAGAAATGACGGAAACTGGCAAACAATTATTGATGTCGCGACTCAGTGGATATGTCTCATATGTTCGCGGTGAAAATCCATACACATTTCCATTCCGACTTTATCCCGATGTGTTTGAACCCGCCGCCACATTTGCGTTGCAGCCTTATCCTACACAATCCATTACGGGTCGACCTAATGTGCCTTCTATGGCAGGGATGCGCAATCGCATTTATATGACCCGTGTCGGGGATGGTCAAAAACGCGCCTATGATTTCATTTCTAAACACATATTTCAGCATGCGGGGGACGGTGCCGGAAATATATTTAGATCGACCGTTAGCGAAGCCGAAGATGATGACGTAAATCTGTATGAAAATATGGAGTCTTTTGGCTATACTAAATTGCAAATTCCAATTCAGGCACTAATTATGACGTTTCCGAGTGCGGCAATGGACAAGGCAATGCGTGGCGGGGATTTAGATGCCGAAGAAACACAGGCTATAGTAAAATCGCTGGTAGGTAAAGAAGGCATGTCGGCGGCGATGAAATTCAAAGAGGAACGCAAGAAAATCGATGAAGAAACCACTATTTATATGAAACATAATTATGAGTATAAGAAGGGATTCGAGGGACTTTTTTCTTTAAATGGGTCTCTCCGTTCGCATAGCGCCAAAATCGCCGCCATTTGCGACAAAGTCCTGGTATCTACAGGAATTATTATGGTTTATACACAATATATTGACGGCGGCATAGTGCCGATGGCGCTGGCGCTCGAAGAATTGGGATTTGCCCGCTATGGCTCTATGCAACAATTTGTGAAACCGTTGTTTAAGAAGGGCGCTGCGTTAAATCAGGAACCCCGCGATGCTGTTACTATGCAGTTGCGTCCGGATTACGTGAAAACCAAGTCCTTATCCGCCTTTGTACAGGCCAAATATATGATTTTATCCGGCGACAAGTTTTTCTCACAAAATAATGCAGAAGACATCAAATACGCCACGTCGGCAGCGAATGCCATGGGTGAAAATGTCCGTGTAATATTGATTTCCCGTGCAGCATCTGAAGGACTCGATTTTAAATTTATAAGACAGGTTCATGTGCTGGATCCATGGTACAATTTGAATCGCATCGAGCAAATCGTGGGGCGCGGTGTGCGCAACATGAGTCATTGTGGTCTTCCATTTGCCGAACGTAATGTGGAGGTCTATTTGCACGCAACGGTTAGTGCAGACGACCCACGCGAATATGCGGATCACTATGTCTACAGATATGCAGAACAAAAAGCAATAGGAATCGGCAAAGTGACGCGACTGATGAAACAAGTGTCCGTAGATTGTGTATTAAATATTGGTCAAACACAATTTACGGATGTGCAATTGGCCACTATTGCGGAAAATCAAAACATCGCAGTACATCCATCGTCGCATCCTGTGGGGTCTACGCTAGTGATTAAGGTGGGCGACAAAAAAGGTACCGAGGCATGCGATTATTCGGATACATGTGATTATACTTGTAGTGCATCTGGTGGGCCAGTAAAACCATTGATTTCTGAAACATATACTAAAGAATATATAGAGGCAAATTCGTCGCGCCTATTAGATAAGGTAAAAAGCCTATATAAAGGACAGAAAACCATCTATCATAAAGATGAAATTCGGGATTTACTATCGGGGGCCACCGACGAACAACAGAAATATGTGTTAACTCAATTGGTGACGAATCCATTGGAAACGGTGGAAGACATGTTAGGTCGTGAAGGTCGGATAGTAAACCGCGGAGATTATTATTTGTTTCAACCGATTGAGATCACAGACAAGCGATCGAGCGCAATAGAGAATCAATATCCGGCCGATTATAAACCGAAAACGTTAAATTATAAGATTAGTGAAATCATTAAAGACGCCGATGCGGCGGGTGTTGCATCTGTTACAAGCTCTATTGGCAGTCAATCGCCACTATCGCCGACGGATGCCGCATTAGTAAACAAAGACGTTGAATTGCTTATTTCTGAAATCTCGGAACAATATGAAATTGTTACGAACCCTACCGCGGAAATCACTGAAGCGGGCGAGGGGTCGTGGCCGAAGATCCTTAATTCTACGAAATCGGGCAAAGACATCATACAGTATTATTTGATTGGCCAGCATGGATTGACAAGAGAGCAAGTATATGCATATGCTTTTGAACATATTATGGATGTATTACACTATCGCGAAAAACGGATATTAGTTGAGCATTTTTACGAATCACTATTGAATGGTAGTAGGAAACCGGTATATAGTGATATTGATGATTTGATTTATGACTATTTTGAAAAACGGAAATTTGTAAAAGCGGGATTGACGGGGTTTTTGTTGGCCCGTGCAAGTAAGGGTATAGTAAAGAACGTATTTTTATTGTATGAAGATGGCGAATGGAAGGAGGAGGAGCCGGGAGATATGTTGGATTTTAAACAGGAAGTGCAACAGCGAATGCAGCGCGATGTGTCGCGATTTAATGAGGCTATTGGATTTATGGGTTATTTTAAAGGTCGTGGTACAACCATGAATATGGTATTTAAAACGAAATTATTGAATATGGGAAAAAATAATAAAGGTGCGTATTTGCAAAATGAAGGAAAGGCGGAGATATTGAAAAAGTATAATGCACTGATGATGCAAGAAGGACGACAATATAGTATTGGGGATATGGAGAATTTGTCAAAGGTGGCATTAGGAGTAATGTTAGAAGTGTTAATGCGGCACTATAATAAAGTGCAAAAAGGGGGTAAGGTGTGGACGTTAACGGCGGAAGAGGCGATATATAATGGGGTGGAGGCAATTTAAATAAGGAAACCGACGGTTTCCTTATGATCCATCCCTTTAATTTTTAAAATCAATAGTAAAATAATAACTGTTCATACATAATTATAGTAATTGTGTATGAATTTACGTATGTGTATGTGTATGTGTATGTGTATGTGTATGTGTGTGTTGTGTGTATTATGCTTCAGCATCTTTATTGACGGTGCATGATTTAATAACTTTGTTGGCTACTTTATTATTTAACATATCAACATTTTGTCCGGCGCCTGATAGTGATTGAATAAGATGATTATGTTCTTCCGCTTTTTTATGATTATCATAAGTATGTTCAGGGTGTCTTTGTTCCCATAATTTTTTGCCTCTATAAATTTTATTACAAGCCATATCGACGGCTTCACTAGTTTTGGGTAGACCATCGGCATCTTTTTCCCATCTATTTTTAGATTTAAGATATACCGTTTGTCGTTTTACGTCGCTGCATTGGATGGGGCGTCTATGTTGATCTAGATTTAAAAGGTGTTTTATAATGACCCAAGCATTGCCTTCCACATATCCATTTTTGCCGATAAGAACGACATCGTCGTATTCTGGATTAATAGTTTTTATGAAATCTTCCAAATTGATGGCGTCTTTACATGTTACATTAAGGTAAGAATTAATATTAAATGGATTGGCTCTATTTCGTCTGTTGAATTTTTTTGAGGAATTATTGTTTGTATTTGTTTGATTGTCGATTTTTGTATTAATTTCTACAACAGAGTTATCGATTTTTGTATTGATTTCTGCAACAGAATTGTCGATTTTTGTATTGATAGTATTGGTTTGGTTTTGAATATCTGTTTTAATTTCTTGAACTGCATTATCGATTTTTGTATTGATAGTGTTAGTTTGGTTTTGAATGGCAGTTTGAACATTTTCGTTAATTTCTTGAACCGCATTTTGAATATTTTCATTAATTTCCTTAACGAATACTTTTGGAGAACAAGAGCAACGTTTTTGATGACGACGAAGACTCTGTATATGTTTATAAAAACACCCACAGAAATGACATTTAAATTCCGTATTTTCTTTATGTTTAATTGAGAGTAGATGTTTATTAAAATTAGATTCATAACAACTAATATAATCGCAATGAGTGCAAGTAAATGTTTTAGGTTCCATTGTCTATAATATATAAAAACAAGTTATTTTAAGTACATTTACTCAAAACTATAATAATGCCTAAATATTTTGAGCAGCCAATTCTTTTTCTTTTTGTTTTTCTTCTTTTTTTTTTAAATAATATTTTCTTGCATATTCTTTTGACTTTTCGGGTGATGGTTTGGTTACATTATGTGTTTTTCGTCTTTCTTTTATTTGTTCTTTGTGTTTTTCATAATAATTTTTAGAGCTAGCGGGTGCTGTATATCTTTTTAAATGCTCTTTTAATTCGGTGTTTTCTTGCTCTAATAATTTGCACTTTTCGGTTAATTCATCAATATTCATTTTATAACAATTAAATAGTGCTATATAAGATGGTATATTTTTTTTAAATATTTTTATAAAAAAATGTTCAAAAATGTTCAAAAAATGTCCAAAAATGTCCAATAAATGTCCAAAAAATTTCTAAAATATTGAGTATTTTATAAAATATTTTATTACCATAAATGCAGTGCAAATGTATTATTTTAGTCGTAGAATTTTATGAGCATAAAACAGCATTGCAGCCAAATTATTTCTATAAAATACGTCAGTCGCACCATAAAATGGTGCGACTAAAAATAATTTTAAAATGTTAAATACTTTTAATACTTTTTTGAGCATGGACATTTTTGGACATTTATAAATGTCCAATTTTCCTAAAAATATTATTTTTAAACAATAATATTTTTCACACTATATATGCAGCAAATTTTAAAATTTTTATAATTTCTTTAAAAAATAATTGCGGCATAAACAAAAATGTCCATTATTCCATTTTGGA